>Ga0326597_10000216_pt1 | contig 106923 bp, 101 predicted proteins | sample RVTome_12_FD_203789 | JGI IMG/M metagenome (GOLD analysis project Ga0326597, IMG submission 203789) | Soil microbial communities from uranium-contaminated site in the Upper Colorado River Basin, Wyoming, United States - RVT100D185 | ecosystem: Environmental > Terrestrial > Soil > Contaminated...
AGCCCCATCCAGACGGATTCGAATTCGGGGGTCATCGAGTCCAAGCCGTGCGAGTACCCAAACGCGCGTTGGTACAGCACCCAAAAGACGCCGATCCCCAGCATCGAAAACCATCCGAGCTTAAACGGAGTCGAATTGTACCACTGGGAGATGTCGTACCCACGGTCACTGCTTGTGTGTGATGAGGCTGCCATGTTCCGTCCCTCTTTCTGTTAAAGATAGTGTGAACCACCACCTGTACGTGTCAGCAAAAGAGTACCCTCACACCTGCTCATCGGATGTATTCGCACGACTTTCTGTTCGCCGTAGTATTTCGTCGAAGCTTGGCACACTCTGTTCAAGACTTCGCCTTTAATTATACATAGCAATTCTTGAAGGACAAGGACAATGTGCACTTACGTAAAAGATGAGTGTGCGATGGTGAACGGCATGCTCGCACACCTGCATCGCCGGCGAATCTCCCCTGACTCCCTAGGAACGGACGGACGACCACCAACTCCGCACTCGCTTCGATTTCTTGAGTTCGTACACCACGACGGCAAGCACCAGCAGTACCATCAGCGGGCCCGTCATTTTTCGTGCGAGCTTCGAGTAGTCGATCATCTGCACCCGCAACGGGTAATAGGAAGAACTCAGCCCTTCCGGCATAATGATTAACTTATAGAGGCCCTTTTCCAGCTTGGCTTCGCCCTTGACGACGCCATCCGGGTGAGCAACCGGCGGCCAGTAGGCCACCGTCTGCTCTTCGGCGGTCTCGTTGAGTCCTCGCACGATCCGTACGCCCACCGGCATCGTGCGCAGGCCCGGATCGACGAGGTCCACGACCAGGAAGGTGTCCCCTTCCCCGGGAATTTCCGTGCAGTAGTGCGCCTTCGGCTCATATTGTGGCTGGTAGGCGTTGAAGTGCACCATGTTTCCCCCGACCCGGCGGACGCAGATGTCGTCTTCAAGTGCCACGCTTCCATGCGCAGCCGCGATGTTGGGGGAAAGTCCAGCAACAAGAATGAGAACCGTGGTTGCTTGACGTAATGCACCCATGATCCTTACCTCTTCTGTTAAAGACATTGTGAACCGCCACCATCCCGGTCCAGAGAAAGGTTCCCGACAAAAATGCCCGCGTGTTGTATTCATACTGAACATTCAATTCGATAAAGCTTCCCTTGTCAAGACCCACATATTTCGACCGTGTCGTGCCCCACTTAATATTGGGATAGGTCTCATAAGCGAGGAGGGCGACATGGAAACCGTGATACAACCGGTCCAGAATGAGCGTGACCGAAGGTGGTGGAGCCGTGAGCCGTGCTCCGGCGATTTGGAGAGGTACGAGCCCACGCGCAAGGGATCGAGTTCCTCAGCGACAACAGGCCGGAGTACACCTCGCATCGGTTCCGGGCATTCGTACCAGCCATGGGGCTGATCCCCTAACTCAGCCGCCCCACGCAGCCCGGAGTCGAATGGTTTGGCGGAGGCGTTCTTCGGCAGCTTCAAGCGGGTTTATGTCTATCAGGCATGTCTCGAAACGGTGGACGCCGCCGACCCCCTCTGAGACAAGGGTATCAGATGCACCGGCTCGCGCGTGACCGAGAAGAAGTACTTCGGAAGAGGAGACGAACGAACCCGCTGAATCCGGCCTCGATCGGGACGCTTCTCGGCCTGTGCAGAAATGGTGTACGATTGTAGAGAGATGCGATGCGGCTCTGATCCAGGAGAATGATCATGAAGATGCTGACGATCGTCTGTCGGGAGAAATTGGAAGGTGAGGTGCTGGCGCTGTTTAAGGATCTAGGAATCGAAGAGTATACGGTGATGTCCGGACTGGGCGGCAAGGGCCAAACTGGGGCTGTCTCAGAACACAGCTGGACCGATCGAAATATGCTGTTCATGGTCGCTCTGGGCGATCATCTGCTGGCACCGCTGGTGACCGCTGTCAAACAGTTGCACGCCAGGCTTCTTGAGGCGCATCTCGGAAAGAATGTCCCGCTCAAGATTTTCCTGCAGTCCTGTGAAGTGATCGTGTAACGGTGGAGTTCGCGCTTGGCGCTGTAGATCCCGCGGCACTTTCCCACCTTCTTCAGGCAGAGTTCCAACCGGGCGAACCGGACGATCCCTTGCGGGGTGTCTTTCGAACGAGAACGTTTCGAGGATGCGTCCAGCCACGGCTTACGCATGCCAGGGCTAGTGAGCGGCTTTCGAACCAGGAGCGGCCTTGTTCAAGAGTGAGACAAACTTTTCCGAATCGAAGTCATAGACCCACACATCTCCCGTCGAAATGGAATAGACCCAGCCATGCAGATCGACTTTGTCTTTGCGGAGCTGAAGGGCAACGGATGGATGAGTGCGAAGGTGATCCAGTTGGGCACGGACATTTTCTTGTGTCGCTTTGATGAGGCGATTGTTGCCTTCGAGAGCAACATGGTACTCGCGCATCAGGCGCCTGGTGGTTTCGGCCTGTCCCATCCATTCCTTGACGGCCGGTAAGTTGCGTACTTCCTCGGGATGCAACAGGGCCTTCATGACGCCGCAATCCGTATGACCGCAGACGATGATGTGGGGCACCTTCAAAACCGCCAGCGCGTATTCAATCGTCGCCGTGCTGCCGCCTTGCATCGAGCCGTACGGCGGCACCATATTCCCGGCGTTTCGCAGAATGAACAACTCGCCGGGGTCGGTTTGTGTCAGGAGCGTGGGGTCAACTCGCGAGTCAGAACAGGTAATAAAGAGGGCGCGGGGGGTCTGGTTGTGAGAGAGCCGCGTGAAGAGCGCTTTCTTCTTTCCAAAAACTTCGGTGTGAAACTTTAAGAAGCCTTTGACGAGTTTCTCCATCGCCGGTTTTACCCTGATCGCCCGTTGGTCTAAAGATTCTGGTCGTTTGTAATCACGAAGAAATGTTGCCTCAGTTGGATATAGCTATAGGTAAGGATTGGCTCCGGCCCTCTCGCTGACTTGCTCGCAGGGATCGAGGCAACCCTTCACGATCGCATTCTGCCGCAGACGCTTGATTATGTCCACGCCTTCCACAGTGTTCGCCAGTTGCCGTTCGACTGGCGTAAAGACACCTTTGAGCCGAACGACGACGAGACCCCGTTCGATAAAGACCCGCACGTCGTCCAGGCCGTGGCCCATGAATTCATACTCGAACTTGATGATTGCTACACGAATTGCCATCTCGATGTAGCCCTGGTCCATCAGTTGTGTAAGACAACTGTTCTCTCGACCGGCAATACACATATCCAAGATTAATAAAATATAATTTGCGTGTATCATTGGGAGCGCTACCATTCATGAAGTCGCTCGTGGCGTGTGTTTGAGCCATTTCACAGTCTAAAGACCCTGACCTGCCCCAGTGACATCCATTAAATATCTTGACTCCGAAGTGACGAATAGGCAATAGGGTAAACATGTTCTTGTTCGTTTGCGTGTGCTCCTTGTCTCATCAAGGGACAGGCAGAACGATCGAGTTCGATAGACGTAGGCGCAGGGTGGCTGGTTCCGTGATGGATCAGTCACAGTGATAGCCAGCCAGTCGTGATCCCAGGAGCGGGAAGTCGACAGCTGGCTTTTTGTTTTTTTATGACGAATCTGATGCCGCGATTTCCAGAAGAGGGGGATACACCGTGTCGCTCGTTTTGACTCCCCAGCCGGTCATCACCGACCAAGCCCGGCAGCAACTCCGCACGGACGTGTTGCTCGCCGCCGAGTCGATCGCGCTGAACTGGCCCATACGGACGTTTATTTCACGCAACCCATTGGTCGGGTTTGAGCACTTGCGGTTTCACGACGCGGTCGTGCGCGCGCAGCAGCTATTGGGCGGCGAAGGATACCTTTCACTCGCAGAGTACCGCGCCTGTTGGGCGCGAGGACGGATCCTCCCAGCGGATATTCAGTGGGCGATCAGCGAGATGGTACCTGCAACCATTTTAGGTGCCTCGATTCAAGTCGGCAGGAAACAGATTCGGGCAGCCGATGTTCTTCTTCTTCACCTGATCCACGGCATCGAGGTAATTGACGCACGCACAATCTCATGGAACATTCGTAACGAGCAGGCGCTTACCCGATTTCAACCGAATGTCTCCCCAGCGGTTCGCGCTCACCTCTTGGCGGACACGCCTGGGACGCAGTCAGAAGCCGGTGTTCTTACCGCCCTATGGAAAACAATCGATGAAAAACTAACCCGCTCCTCCGCCGACACACAGCGTGAACATACCCGCCCCCATCGACCAGATCAGCCTCCACTCCAGACGGTTGCGGAGTTGGTGGACCATCTGACCGGCTCCGTACTTCTTCGCACCATCAACGACGAGATGATCAAATGGTTAGCCTATTTTACCGACGAAGGGCTCGGCGATTGGGCCATGCCCGGTCGCGACTCCGGGTTTTATGCCGTGTGGCGGTCTCTAGCCCGACATGACGCCTCTGGTTGGTTTCTTGGGATCAAGAATTTCTCGAAGAAGCTGCAAGCCCTGCCCGTCCGGGAAGAGGACGCACTGATGCTCTTGCTCCACCGCCTTGAGGTGCCAGAGCATCAGCGCATCGACTACTGCTCCAGGCATCTGGCTCATCTCCATGGTTGGAGCGGTTATGTTCGCTGGAAAGGCCAGCAGGCCGACCAGCACTACCCTATCGACCTGGTTCAGTACCTCGCGGTGCGGCTTTTTTACGAAGCGGAACTGGCGAGTTCGACTTGCTCGGTGTCTCTCACTCGGCAAGCCACGCTTCCGAACTTGCTTTCCGCGTTGCTCAGAGAGTCCAGTAATCTCGATGAGCTGAACTCTACGCCCGAGGAGACCGTTTCCACCGCCCACATGAATGATGCGTGGCGGCTCTTTGTCCTGGTGCAGTATCTCGGACTCAGGCCCGCAGATATCCGCGCGCTTTCAGAATATGACGCTCGAACTCTTCTAGGATGGCTGGAGTCACTCCCGATGGACACCCATCGCGCCATCTGGCAGGAAGCGTACGAACGCGGGTACCGTCGAATCTTGCTCAGCCGATTACGCCTTCCCTGCTCCGGCACCATTCCTGTTTCCACACAGAGTTGTCCCTGGGCCCAGGTCGTCTTTTGTATCGATGTCCGCTCCGAGCCGTTCCGGCGGCATCTCGAGACACTAGGAGCCTACGATACAATTGGCTTCGCCGGGTTCTTCGGAGTCCCGCTCTTCTATCGAACTCTTGACCACGACGAGGAACTTGCGCTCTGCCCCGTCTTGATCAAGCCTAAGGTCTCCATGCGCGAGACGCCTCGGTCAGATCAGCCTGTTGTATCCGAAGCCCATCTCACCGGGAGCTATTGGCGCGAGATCGGCGAACACTTGTTTCATCGGATGAAGGCGAACCCGTTCAGCTCATATATGCTGATCGACCTGACAGGCGCGTTGTTTGCGCTCGTCCTGGCAGGAAAGACCATCCTGCTGCCTTTTTACGACCGTATGGTGTCCCTACTACGGCAGTGGTTCATACCGACAGTGCCGACGATCATCCCCACCGAGAAACAACATCCGGCTTCCTCCACGCTTCAGACCGAGCACAACGGGGTAGGATTGCCTCTTGGATTTGCATCGGACGAACAGGCCGTGGTGGCTGAAAACTCGCTCCGCTTAATGGGGCTGACAAAAAACTTTGCTCGCCTGGTGCTGATCTGTGGACATGGCAGCACGACCGAGAATAATCCCTATGCCTCTGCCTATGACTGCGGGGCCTGTGGGGGGAACCACGGCGGTCCCAATGCACGTGTCTTGGCTCGCCTGGTAAACAACTCGGAAAACCGCGCCACATTGAGGGAACGTGGGATTGTTATTCCGGATGACACCCTGTTTCTGGCAGCGGAGCACAACACAACCACCGACCGGGTAACCTTTTTTGACATCGAGGATCTTCCTCCGTCGCATCGCGACGAACACAAACGGCTCGTCCGTGATCTCGAACGAGCCGGGGCTCTCACCGCGGTGGAACGGTGCGGGAAAATCCCAGGTGCCGGCCGCTTTGCCGCATCAGAGCTCGCCAGCGGCCATGTGGCGGTCCGTAGTCTCGATTGGGCCCAGACCAGACCGGAATGGGGTCTCTCCGGCAACGCTGCTTTCCTCATTGCGCGGAGGGCCTTGACCCGCGGTGTAAACCTGGACGGGAGGGTATTTCTTCACAGCTATGATGCGGCGGCTGACGAAACTGGAAAAGTCTTGGAGACGATCATGACCGCGCCACTGGTCGTGGGTCAGTGGATCAATCTTCAGTACTATTTCTCGGCGGTCGACGGCTGGACGTATGGGAGCGGAAGCAAGGTTCTGCACAACGTCGTGGGCGGCATCGGTGTCATGCTGGGCCGTCATAGCGATCTGCAGACCGGTCTTCCCATGCAGAGCGTCAGGAACGGAGCGCAGCTGTATCATGAACCCATGCGGATGACCGCGATCATCGAGGCGACTGTCGGGCGGCTATCCGAGATCATCGGCCGGCATCAAGTCTTGCAACGGTTCTTCGATTATCAATGGGTTCACCTGCTGGCAATGCATCCGGAAACCGGAGACCTGCAGGAGTATCGCGGAGAAGGCCGATGGGCATCGGTGAGAGCATCTGATGAGGAGACACGATGGTAACTGTCTCTCGCCTACTCCGCAAGACCCTCGCCTACTTGATCATCTGGTTGTTCGTGGTAGGACAGGTGACTGCGCACGCCCTCTTGCTCGGGCTCTTCTGCTCGCTCGTCATCGCATGGATTGATCTCCACCGCTCGCCCCCGCCCGCTCGTCCCTTTCCCTGGCTCGGGCTCCTGCTCTACGTGCCCTGGCTCATCGGTCAGGTGGTCAAAAGCGGGTTGCATATGACGCAACTGATTCTCCATCCTCACCTGCCGATCGAACCGCGGATGATTCCCTACACACCCCGGCTTCAGGATCCTGCCGGCTTGGTCTTGTTAGGAAACTCCGTCACCTTGACGCCAGGCACAATTACGGCAGAGATCACCCCCGACCAACTGCTTATCCATGCTATTGACTCTCGGTCGGCAGAGGGGATCGTCGACGGAACATTTGAAGACCGGATTGCCAGGGTGTTTGAACGCGTGGCTCGCGGAAAACGATGAGCGGGTTTTTCTACATCACGATGGTTGTCCTTGCGATGCTCATTCTCGTGTATTTGTACCGGGTGATCATGGGACCGACGGTCTTTGACCGGTTGCTCGGTCTTAACGGTATCTCCACGAAGGCAATCCTCTTGGTAGTAGTGATCGGTACGATCTATGAGCGCGTTGACATGTTCGTCGACATCTCGACGGGTTATGCGCTGCTGAATTTGGTCAATGCCCTGGCCGTTACAAAATACTTTGAGCATCGAGGGTCCATGTAAATGGCAATCCTGGTCATAGGTTGTCTTGTCATGGGACTGTTCTTCTTGGCCGTCGCAGCCATCGGGATGATTCGCTTGCCCGATGCGTACACCCGCTCGCACGCCCTGGGAGTGACCGATACTCTGGGTGCATCACTCGTTCTGATCGGCCTCGCTCTCCACCAGGGGTTTACGTTCACCGCAGGGAGAATCCTGGTCATCCTGTTGTTGCTCTTATTCCTCAACCCAGTGATCTCCCACGCGACAATCCGAGCTGCGCTCCGCGTCGGTCTCAAGCCATGGACGAGGGAATCTTGATGCAGGCCTGGAGCAGTTTACCTCTGCTCATCTTGTTGCTGGTTTGCGCGCTCGGTGCCGTCATGGTCAGGGACTTGATCGGAGCGGTGTTCATTCTTGGCTCTTACAGCTTTTTTCTCGCTCTGGCCTGGGCATGGTTGGGATCTCCCGATGTCGCCTTTACTGAGGCGGTGGTCGGAGCCGGCATGTCAACCGTGTTGTTCTTATTCGCCCTTTTTCAAACAGTTCCGAAGGAAGATCCGTTGGCCCATCGCGACACGCCCTGGCTTGCCGTGATGGGGCTTGGGGTCTTGGGTCTGCTCCTCTTGTACGGGGCAACCGATCTGCCCCGTTTCGGTGACGTCGAAGCTCCAGCCAACATGTACCTCTCTCCGACCTATATTCAACAGAGCCTCGCACAAATGAACACGCCGAATCTCGTCACCGCAGTCCTGATGGACTACCGCAGCCTCGATACGCTGATCGAGACCGCCGTTGTCTTCACCGCCGGTGTTGCCTGCGCACTCCTCCTGCGGAGATACAACCGATGATCGCAGCCCACGACAGCTTGATTGTGCATACGGTCAGCAGAGTTCTTCTGCCAGTCATCCAACTCTATGGGATTTACGTCCTGTTTTTCGGCCAGTATGGTCCGGGAGGAGGCTTCGTCGGCGGAGTCATCTTTGGGTCGAGCCTGATCCTCACGTTGCTCGTGTTCGGGGCGCGGTCGAAGGAGAATTATCTTGCCAAGCGAGCGCTCCATGCGGACGGACTTGGCCTCATCCTCTATGTCGGCATTGGCGGTCTCTGCATGATCTTCGCGGGCCAGTTCCTCAACTACTCGGCCATACCGCTGCCCGGATTCGACCTTTCCGCGACACGATCAATCGGGATCGTCGGCACCATGACAGGTGTGGCAGTCGACATCGCGGTGACCTCCATCTCAATCGTGGACAGTCTCTCGCTCGCCGATGAGGAGGGACACCTTGTTTGAGAATCTGCTCTCTAATCCCAATTTCTCGACCTTCATCATCCTGTTTCTGTTGGGGCTGACGATCATGGTGACCCACCATAATTTGATCAAAAAATTGATCGGAATGTATCTTGTCCAGACCAGCATCCTCTTTTTCTTTGTGACCACCGGTACCAAATTCGGCAGCACAGTTCCCATACTCCTCTCGACCGGCGGTCCGATCGATCCCTCAATGTATGCCAATCCACTCCCCCATGCCTTGGTGGTGACGGCAATTGTCGTTGGGGTCTCGACGTTGGGCGTCTCACTCGGACTCGCCATCGCAATTTTCCGACGCTACAACTCACTCGAAGAAGACGAAATTCTTAAGAGGTTGGAATGACAGGCCAGGCTGTGTGTTTGATGTTCCTCCTACCTTTCTCGGCCGCTATCGCTATGCCGATGCTCGGAGCCTGGCGTCGCAGTTGGTGCCGGCCATTGGCGCTCTCGACGGTGAGCCTCTTGGCGGTGGTTGCTTTGTTCGCTTCCTATGTCGTTGTCACAGAGGGTCCGGTGCGTTACGCAGTGGGCGGTTGGGACCCGCCGGTCGGTATCGTCTTGGTCCTTGACGGATTGAGCGGCCTCCTCGCGGTGGTGTTGAGCCTTGTGAGCCTGGCCTCTCTTTTCTTCGGTGGTCCCATGTTGCTGAACGATCTCGGCGGGAAGGTCGTGCCGTATCACGCGCTTGTCCTTTTGTTGATCTCCGCTCTGGTCGGCCTCACGTTGGCCGGGGATATGTTCAATCTATTTGTCTTTCTCGAAGTTGCCGCTCTCTGCACCTATGCGTTGGTGGGCTTAGCGGGAGGACGAGCCCTCATCGCGGCGTTTCGGTACCTGATCCTTGGAACGATCGGCGCCTCGTTCTATCTGCTCGGGGTCGGGTATTTCTATGCCGCCACCGGGACGCTCAACATGGAAGACCTATTCAACAGGCTGCCCGACATCCTTCATTCTAAAGCCGTGCACACCGGCCTCATCTTCATCTTGCTCGGACTGGCGATCAAAGCCGCGATGGTTCCGCTTCATGGATGGCTACCGGATGCCTATTCGCATGCACCAAATGCGGTTGTGCCGTTGCTGGCCTCGTTGATCACGAAGGTTTCGCTCTATGCCATGATCAGGATTACGTTTTGGGTGCTGGGCGCAGCAACGCTGCCCCATGAAGTCCCGATCCTGTACTTGCTCGGGTTAGGAGGAGCGGTTGGAGCCGTCGTCGGAGCCTTCTTGGCCCTCACGCAGCAGGATCTGCGCCGCATGTTCGCCTACGGAGGAATCTCGCACGTCGGCCTCATTGTTGTCGGCATCACGATCGGCAACCAAACAGGCTTCGCCGGCGGCGCGTTTTATCTGATCAATGATGCGGTCATGCAAGCAACGCTCTTTTGCAGCGCCGGGATCATTATGCATCGGTGCGGGACAAGCGAACTGAGTCAGTTGGGCCATCTGTGGACACAGATGCCGTGGACCTCGGCTGCACTGATCGTGGCAGCGCTCTCGATGATCGGCATCCCGCCGACCGGCGGGTTTTTTGGAAAATGGTACATGGTCTTGGGCGCGTTGGAAGCCAGGAATTACGTGGCGGTTGCCGCCATTCTGTCGTCCACGCTCCTCACGTTAGCCTACTTTGTCCGAATCATCGAGCGAATATTCGGAGAAATGTCTCCTGGTTCATCTGCCGTCCAGCTTGCATCAGAAGGGCCGGCGGAAATGCGCGTAAGCATGGGGGCGCTGGCAGCCAGCATTATTCTTCTCGGCCTTTTCAGTGATCGGATCGTGGGATTGATTCTCCGGTCGGCGGTGCCGCCGGGGTTTGGATAAGAGAAGTGTGCCGTCCCGATGATATAGCACGCGTGATCCGGCTTTCGCTGTAGGTCATGAGCGTGCGCGGTCTGTAAGAGGCTTGACAGGTGTGGTGGATCGCACTCATACCGCTTAGTCCAGCTATCGCCTTCCTGGTCATTGCGCTGGGAGGCCGCTGGCTTGGCGAGCACAGTCACCGGGTCGGCATAGCCGCCGTGACGGTATCCTTTGCCCTGGCTATCCTCGGCGCGATTCTTGTCCTCACAAACGGCCCGATCACATTACCGCTTTACACCCTGCTTCAATCTGGTGCTCTGACTGTCGAGTTCGGTCTCTACGCTGACGGGGTTGCGATGGCCTTGATGCTGCTCGTCAGCGGAGTGAGCGCGATCGCTCATGTCTTTTCATCGCGGTATATGCAGGGTGATCCCCGGTATGTCCGCTTCTTCACGGTCATGGCCCTCTTCACCTCCGCCATGCTACTGCTGGTGCTGAGCGCGAACCTGACGATGCTGTACATGTGCTGGGAAGTCATGGGCCTCTGTTCGTACTTGTTGATTTCCCATTGGGCCGAACGGCGTTCGGCCTCTCAGGCGGCAACCAAGGTCTTTCTCGTTAACGCAGTAGCCGACGTCGGGCTCGGCTTCGGGGTGATCCTGATCTGGGCAACGTTCGACTCGCTCGACATTCAGACGATTCTCTCCCGTACGACTGAGGTGGCACCCCGGACGGTGAATCTTCTCTCGGTCGTTGGTCTCGAATGGTCCGTTCCGATTCTGTTCGTAATCGCGACCCTTCTCTTCGTCGGCGTCCTCGGCAAATCGGCGCAGTTTCCGCTTCACGTGTGGCTGCCGTACGCCATGGAGGCCCCCACCCCCGTTTCGGCTTTGATTCATGCCGCAACAATGGTCAACGCCGGCGTCTACCTCTTGATTCGGTTCGCGCCCCTCTACCTCCAGTCTCCCGGAGCCATGGTGCTTGTCGCACTGATCGGAGGAATCACCGCCCTGTTCGCCGGAATCGTCGGCCTGGCGCAATGCGACATCAAACGCATCCTCGCCTATTCGACGATCAGCCAACTCGGTTTCATGGTGATGGCCTGTGGCGTCGGCGCCTTTCGTGCCGCGACATACCATCTGATCTCTCATGGAGTATTGAAAGCCTATCTGTTCCTTTCGACTGGGAGCGCAGTCGCGGCAGCCGTATCAGCCAAGTCCCATCACTCAGCCAAGCCAAGGTCGGCTGCTTGGAGCGATGCGTGGCCCCTTTACGGCGGGAGTTTGTTCCTGGCCCTGGTCCCGGCGCTCCTCCTCTTCTCGGTACCGTATGCCTCGCTTTGGGACTCAACAAGCAGTCCACAAGCCGTGGTCCTGTATTTGATGTTCGGCCTGTCCACATCGTTCTGCGCCGCCTACTATCTCTCCCGGCTGGTACTGGAAACGTTCCAGAAACCACTGCCCTCAGTATGGCGGGAGGCATTGCCCGCATCGTTCGTTCGCCCGCAGTTTCTTTCGGCGTCGCTGATCCTCGGGATGATCCCACTCGTCGTGGGGCTTGGGCTATTTCTGGCCGTTCTCTGGACGGCCTTTGCTCGCATCTTTGTTCCGGCCAATGCGCACGCGATTCCGACTACTGAAAGTCTGTGGCGAAGCACCTTCGAGATCCGAAACTACGTCGTACCTTTCCTCGTTGCAGCGGCAGGCTGGGGGTTGGCCATCGCGGTTCGAACAGGAGCTTGGCTGCCGCCGGCATGGGCCACCGCTGCCCGAAACAAGCTGTACGTCTTTTTCATGAACCGCGGCTATATCGACGAAGTCTACGACGTTTTCTTCGTACGGCCGACGCTGCGCTCCGCCCGATGGGCCTGGTGGTTTTGCGATGTATGGCTGATTGATGGAGCATACCGAGCCCTGGCCTCCTTTTCGCTAGCCTTATCTCGATGGCTGTGGGGGGTGGTCGATGTACGCGGGATCGACCGTGGAGTAGTCGGCTTCGGGACCTCGTCCCTGACCTTTTCCCGCTGGTTGTGGCGGGTGATCGACGTGCGGGGTATCGACCGGGCCGTGACGGATCTCGGAGCCTCTTCCTTCAAGACCGCTCGGTGGCTCTGGAAGGTCGACGTGCGAGGGGTCGACCGGGCCGTGACGGATCTCGGAGCCTCTTCCTTCAAGACCGCTCGGTGGCTGTCGAAGGTCGACGTGCGAGAGGTCGACCGGGCCGTGACGGACCTCGGAGCCTCTTCCTTCAAGACCGCTCGGTGGCTGTCGAAAGTCGATGTGCGAGGGATCGACCGGGTTGCGGACGAGATTGGCCGTCAAAGCGATGCGACCGGGCAACGGTTAGCACGACTCGAGCCTCGAACGCTTCAACATCATATACTTGTCATGATCGTTTGGTTGGTGCTTGGTTTGGTGACCTTCTACTTGTTTGCTGCGTGAAATCCATGCGGTGCGACGTATGACAGCGTGGCTGACTGACCATATTCTGAGTTGGATCATCGCCAGCCCCCTGATAGGGTTGGCGCTGGTTGCATTTCTCCGTGATGAGGAGCTGATCAAACGGGTCAGTCTTGTCTCGACGCTCGTCTCGCTATTCCTTTCTTTGGTGGTGTGGTCTGGGTTCGACCATGCGAAGGAAGGCATGCAGTTCGTCGAACGGGCCGAATGGATGCCGACGTTCAGCATTCAATATGCCGTGGGCGTCGACGGGATCAGTCTGCCGTTGTTGTTGTTGACGACGCTGCTCCCGCCGCTTTGTGTGCTGACGTCCTGGAACGCCATTGAGACGAAGGTGAAGGCCTTCATGATGCTGATCCTGCTGGTCGAATCCGCCATGATCGTGGTATTCACCGCACTCGACTTGTTCCTCTTTTTTATGCTCTGGGAAGTCACCATGATTCCCATGTACTTCATGATCGTCCTATGGGGCGGTCCACAACGGGTTCCCGCGGCTGTCAAGTTCGTGCTGTTCAGCTTAACCGGAAGCTTACTCCTCCTGATCGGCATCCTCGGACTGTACCTGGAAGGTGGCAAGACTTTCGATGTGCTCGAGCTGGCGCAAGTGAGCTACTCGGCAAATACTCAATTCTGGATCTTTCTCGCCTTCTTCCTGGCCTTCGCCATCAAGATGCCCATGCTTCCATTTCATACCTGGCTACCGGATGCCCACTCCGAAGCTCCAACAGCTGGCAGCGTTATTCTCGCCGGCATTTTGCTCAAAATGGGCGGATACGGCTTCTTGCGCCTCTGCCTGCCTCTGTTCCCACAGGCGTCCGCGGATTTTGCCACCTTCATCCTGTGGCTCTCGGTGGCAGCAATTCTGTACGGTGGATACAACGCCCTCGCTCAAGAAGACATTAAGAAAATGGTGGCCTATTCTTCGATTTCGCACATGGGCTTCGTGACGCTGGGCATCTTCGTTTTCAACAATCAGGGGGTCCATGGCGCGGTCTTGCAGATGTTTAACCACGGGATCACCACCGGTGCGCTTTTTCTCGTCGTCGGCCAGCTCTACGATCGGACCCATAGCCGCGAGATCAACGACTATGGCGGGTTGCACAAGCTGATGCCCCGATTCACAACATTTCTGTGCATCTTTTCCGTGGCCTCGTTCGGCTTGCCGGGCACCTGCAGTTTCATCGGTGAGTTCTTGGTGCTGGTGGGAACCTCTTCGCGTAGCTACGTCATGGTGTTGTTGGCGATGGGCGGCATTGTTTTGGCCGCATCTTACATGCTGTGGATGTTGCAGCGCGTGGCACTGGGGCCGGTCACCACACGCTTCGCCTCCAGTCTGCCCGATCTGACGGTGCGGGAAATCGTGGTGCTCGCTCCGCTGGCAACGCTGGTCTTTGTGATTGGGCTCTATCCGAGTCCGCTGATCCACATTATGGATACGACCGTAACCAGCCTCATTCAGGGATTGGAAGCCAGTCTTCCACTGAAGGTCACGACTCCCTAGGGATCAGGACCGGTAATGGATGCGCTTCGGCAGGTACAGATGATGAGATAGGGAGAGGACGGTGAGTCAGGTGAGTGTTCACTTACTCTTTGCACCGCGGCCGGCTAAGGAATTTTTAACACCTTTCTAATCTTTTTCTAATTGCCGATTGGTTAGTATTCTCGCATTTCCATTCTGAGCACAGGCGATGACCGTATGATCCACAAATCAGTATCATCGACGCTCTCCTCTTGGCTCCGGGTCTCCTGCGAGTTTGAAGTGAGAACTCTTATGGTCTATCCGGTTTTCCAGGAAAGGGAGAAACTCAGGTTCCATTCATGATGGAGACCGACGGCAGAACCTGCGCGTCCTGCTTTGCTATCAGGTAATGGGGATCTGTGCAATGACGGAGCCGATGCCAAACACCGTCTTCAGCTGGTCGCCACTTGCCCTGGCGACCTGCATTTTCGTCTTATCATACGCGGTCATTATCGCTGACAAGTTTAACCGAGCTATTGTGGCTCTTTTTGGCGCGGCACTGGCCGTGGGGCTCGGCGTGCTCACTCAAGATCAAGCAATCCAGGGAGTGGATTTCAACACCATCGGACTCCTGACCGGTATGATGGTGCTGGTCGGTGTCACGAAGGACAGCGGGATCTTCCAATTTCTGGCGATTAAATCGGCCAAAATGGCCAAGGGCAGCCCTTGGGGCATCCTCGTGATGCTATCGATCATTACGGCGGTACTCTCCGCCTTGCTGGACAACGTCACCACGGTGTTGCTCGTCGCGCCGGTGACCCTCTTGATCGCCGACGAACTGAAGATCAACCCGTATCCGCTGCTGTTCGCCGAGATCAATGCGTCGAATTCAGGGGGCACGGCAACCCTCATCGGGGATCCCCCGAACATCATGATCGGGTCGGCTACCCACCTCACATTCAATGATTTCATCTTACACCTCGCCCCACTGGCCATTGTCGTGTTTGCCGTAACCCTGGTCCCGCTCTGGTTCATCTACGGCCGACATCTAAGCGTTTCGCCGGATGCTATGAAACGGGTGATGGCTTTCAACGAATATGCGGCGATCCGGGATGTCAGGCTTCTGAAGCAATCACTGATCGTGTTCGGACTCGTGATTGTAGGATTCATACTTGCCCATCCGCTGCGCCTGGAACCGGCGACGATCGCCATGGGAGGAGCCTCCTTGCTCCTCTTGCTTGTCACGGCAGGGTCCGATCCGGAATCGGCAAGTCACAAGTTGCACGAGTTCTTCACACGAGTCGAGTGGGTGACGATCTTCTTCTTCATAGGATTGTTTATTATCGTCACTGGCGTCGAGCACACGGGTCTGCTAATGATAATGGCCGAGTGGATCTTGAGCTTCACGGGCGGAGATTTCGCCGTCACCACCATGGTCGTGCTTTGGATCTCAGCCGTTCTCTCAGCGGCCGTCGACAACATTCCGTTTGTGGCCACCATGATCCCAATCATCAAGGATATGCTGCCAGCGTTCCAGGCAGCCGGCGTCCCACCCCACCAACTTGAAGGGCTCTGGTGGGCCCTAGCGGCGGGTGCCTGCCTCGGTGGCAATGGTTCTCTTATCGGTGCCTCGGCAAACCTGATTGTGGCCGGTATTGCCGAGCGAAATGGTGTCCCGTTTCGCTTCCTGCCGTTCCTCAAAGTTGCTTTTCCGCTGATGCTGTTGCAAGTCGGCATCAGCACAGTCTACGTCTGGTGGCGTTACCTATGAAAGCACACGACATCATGACGCAGGACGTGGTCACGCTTCCACCGGAGTGTCCGATCGGTGACACGGTTCGCAAATTCGCGGAGATGAAGCTACAGGCTTTTCCCGTGGTGGATTCGAAAGGGAAACTGCTCGGGACGGTGAATATCTGGCAGCTGCTCTACCACGTGATGCCGTCCTATATTGTGTCAGGCGACCTGCCTGATGTCCGGTTCGCGCCGGATTTAAACCTGCTTCATGAGCGTCTGGCTTCGATGCGGGACCAGCCGGTGAGTGCCATCATGAATCGGAAGCCGCCGACCGTGCGTCCCGACCATTCGGTCCTGGAATGCGCCGCGCTCATGCTGAACGCACCGAAGACGGTTCATCTCCTGCCCGTCGTCGATGAGTCAGGGCTCTTCTTGGGAGTCGTCGCCCCCTTTGATCTGATTAAGGAGATCGCCTGAGCATGCAGCTCTTCTATGGTCTCCACTTCAAGAATCTCCGAGGGGACATCTATGGTGGACTGGTCGCCGCAGTGGTCGCCCTTCCCCTGGCACTCGCGTTTGGAGTCGCGTCTGGAGCCGGGGCTATCGCGGGGTTGTACGGCGCGATTTTCGTAGGGTTCTTCGCCGCACTGTTCGGCGGGACACCAGCCCAGGTGTCCGGCCCGACAGGCCCCATGACGGTCGTCATGGCTGGGATCATCGCCCAGTTCGGCCATGAACCAGCCCTGGCCTTCACCGCTGTCATCTTGGGTGGAGGATTGCAAATCTTGCTGGGGGCCAGTGGCATCGGGCAGTACATCACCCTGATGCCCTATCCGGTCATCTCCGGCTTTATGAGCGGTATCGGTTGCATCATCATTATCCTGCAACTAGGGCCGTTAGTCGGCCACGCCGCAAAGCAGGAAGGGGTCTTAGCGACACTGACGGCGCTTCCTGAGTTCTTTACCGATCCGGTTTACGATGCGGTTATCGCAGGACTGCTCACCCTTGGCATTGTGTTTTTCACTCCAGAGCGTATCGGAAAACTGGCTCCTCCTCCGCTATTGGCCCTGCTTGTAGGCACTCCCCTTGTCGCGCTGTTCCTTCCGAACGCGCCGGTGATCGGGACGATCCCGACGGGCTTTCCAACCCTGATCATGCCAACCATGCATCTGGATGCCATTACCCTGGTGATGGAAGAAGCGGTCGTCCTGGCCCTACTCGGCAGCATCGACAGCCTGTTGACCGCGTTGGTCTGTGACAACATGACAAGGACCCAGCATGACTCAAACCGTGAGCTTGTTGGACAGGGCATCGGCAACATGGTTGCTGGCCTTTTCGGCGGGCTTCCAGGTGCTGGCGCCACCATGCGATCGGTGGTCAACGTCCGCACCGGGGGGCGGACGCCGATTTCCGGCGTGCTTCATTCGCTTGTGCTGGTGGCCATCCTGGTAGGAGTCGGGCCTCTGGCCGAACGGATTCCGTTGGCCGTGCTCGCCGGGATTCTCTTAAAAGTCGGTGTGGACATCATCGACTGGAGGTTCCTGAGACACGTATTCCAAGCTCCCCGAGCCGATGTGCTGATCATGAGCATCGTCCTGCTCATGACAGTCCTGGTAGACCTCATTACGGCGGTGGGCGTCGGCATGGTCCTGGCGAGCCTCTTCTTCGTCAAGCGCATGGCAAACCTGGAGCTCGCCAACTTGAAGGTGATTACCGCCCCGACCGAGGAGACGCAGTTAAGCGACGAAGAGGCAGCCATTCTGAGTCGCAACAATGGCCGCATCGTCTTGATTCATATCAACGGCCCGATGGGATTCGGCTCTGCCAAAGACATGGTACGCCGGCTCGAAAGTGTCCGCCAGTTCGCCAACTTCAAATGTGTGGTCCTCGATCTCTCGGCGGTGCCGGTCATTGACGGGACGGCGGCCCTCTCGGTTGAGGACATGCTGCGAATGGTCAAGGCGCATAGGCAGCACCTGTTTTTTGTCGGTATGCAGCCCGCAGTGACGCAGGTTCTTGAGGGATTTGGGGTACTCAAGTTGGTACAACCGGGGCATCACTATCCGCGCCGACTGGAGGCGTTGAGGCACGCTGCGCAGGCCATTGATTCAACTTTTCCTGAGACGGCTTCTCAAAAAACGGAGGAGTAGAAATATCTATTTGTCCACAAATCCAAACCTGGCGCCTACGAAGCGCACGCCTTCGTCCTACGGTGCTTTGACGACCGCTTCTGGGTGACCACGAACGAGTTTCTCCGGTTCATGGCGATGTCCCGTGTTGATCTTGCATCGGTCGCTGGCGGAGCCAAGGTGTTCTCGTCTCCCGAAAGGGAGCAAGACTTCGGTTTCATGATGGACGAACTCGAAAAATCGATCCGCTCACACAAGACCGAACGGTGTATGCTCTTCACTCACCATGATTGCGGTGCGTACGGCTGGTTTAAGCGGTTTAACAATGATGTCGAAGAGGAATTGAAGTTTTACAAGGAGGAACACCAAGCCATCCAGAAAAACATTCTGGCTCGGTTCCCGAATCTCAAAGTTGAAACCTTCTTCATTGACCTCACCGGCGTGATCAAGACTTCGTAGCATTTCACCAGGACTTGTTCGATCTTATCGGCGGCTTGCAGGTTCAGCAACGTCTCGAGGGAGGCCGCCACGGCAATCGTCGCAGCGGCGGCGTACACCGCCTGGTTCGCCCACTGCGAGAAATCGGGCAACTGCAGAAACCCGAGGAACCCGGCTAGGCTGTCGGCCACCGGCACCTGGACGAAGTGGCTCGGTTTGATGAGCCAGGGGTCGCCGAGTTGCTCGAACCACAGGCTGGCTCCGACACCCAGTAATACCACGGCCAAGGGGGCGGGGATGAACGACTCTTTGAGAGGCTCCCACTTGCTCCAGGCCACCAGCATGGCTATTGACACAGGCCGATTTGGATGAGCCCCGAAAGAATCACTGCCAGGGCGTATGTCTATGGCGCGCGGTGCCAGATACCCCGCGACCGGCATGCGCCTGACGCCGAACGCCGGATTATACGGTGATCGCCGCAACTCGCTCAGCCCGAGTTCCGCATACGTTCGCTTCCACGTGTAGAACGTCTGCTCCGTGATCCCGACCTGCCGGCAGACCTCTACCACGGTCGTGCCGCCCTCCTACGCGCGAAGATCTCGGATCTCCCCGAGCGTTTTCTCGATTTCATTCGCTGAGTTGAGGAGGCCCGGCGCCAGTCTGGCATATTGCATCGCGTAGGGCGTCACGCTGCCGACAATGCCGCGCTGGCGCAGCTTCCGCACAACTTCACGAGGTGTCATGCCTGCCACCTCAAAGCACACAATCCCGGACGAGAGGTCTTGCGACAACGGCGTGTGCAGGGTGACATGCGGCACCGTCGCCAAGCCCTGCTTCAGGTGCTGATTCAATTCATGGATGCGCTGCGTGACCCTGGATTTCCCGATGGCTTGATGAAACTTAAAGGCTTCATCCAACGCCCAACGATGTTCAAATGAATGGAACCCGCCCGGGGTCATGTAGATGGATTGCGGCAATGGTTTCTCCGGGACGAGCTTCATCCACATTTCGTACGCCTGGAAGTTGAACGTTGGAATCACCGCGCTCGCGACCGGCCAGGCCCGTTGGTGTCCCCAGACCAATCCGGTGCCCCTTGGCCCGAACATCCACTTGTGGGTCCCGGCAACGAGAAAGTCACAGTCAAGCTCGGCCAGGCGAATGTCCTCCACGCCCAAAGCATGGACTCCGTCCACGCAGAAGATGATCCGGTCTTGCTCAGCCCGCGACGCGTTGATCTGCGTGATGGCTCGCGCCATCTCCTGGATCGGAAGTTTGAGGCCGGTGCTCGAATGGACCCAGGTCACAGCAATCACACGAGTCTTGTCGTTGACGTGTTTCACAAGGTTCCCGATGAGTTCTTCTCGTGAGACGCTCGCAAGTGACTGGTAGAGGGATACCTGACGGACCGTGGCACCGGTTCGCTCGGCCCGGAGACGCAACGACATGTCGGTCGAATAATGGTCGTGGAGCGTCGTGAGGATCTCCTGTCCTTCGCGGAGACGGAGGCCGCCGTACAAGAGGCCTAACCCCATCGTCGTGCTGTCCGTGAGGGCAATCTCGGTTGGATCGGCGCCGAGGTAATCCGCGGCCGCTTGCAGGACGTTCGCTTCCTGTTTTTCTTCATGCTCAACCCAATAGCCGATGGGATCGGAGTCGAGACCTTCACGGTATCGCTCAATCGCTTCGCGCACCGGGGTCGGATGGGACGCCAGAAAAAACCCCGCGAGATGAATAAGCTGTCGCGACAGAGGAAACTGCGTCCGGACCGCATCCCAGCTATCAAACTTGCCCTTCGGTGACGATTGATCGGCAACGGCACGAGGTAATCCACCGGTGAGAACCGTGGCACCCAAGGCTAATCCCGTCCGCACGAGAAAACCACGACGGTCGATCCCAGGCATAGGAACCTCCTTATTCACCGGGGGAAAAATCTACTTCACTCTACTGCTGCGATCAAAGACAGGCAAGGAGGGAGCGGCTACGAGCGGGCGTGAGGCTAAGACTGATAGCTTTCTAGAGGAGGACAACTGCAGACGAGATGGCGATCACCGTAGGCTTCGTCGATGCGGCTGACGCTCGGCCAGAACTTGTTGTCCCTGAGCCAGGGGGCCGGGAACGCCGCCTGTTCGCGGCTATAGGGACGATTCCACTCCGTGGCCGTGACGATGGAGGCCGTGTGGGGCGCGTTCTTGAGCAGATTGTTGGTCTGCGGCTGGCGGCCATCGGCGATATCTTGAATTTCGGCTCGGATCAGGATGAGCGCCTCGCACAGCCGATCGAGCTCCGTCTTGGCTTCGCTTTCCGTCGGTTCGATCATGAGCGTGCCGGCTACCGGGAACGAAACGGTCGGCGCATGAAATCCATAGTCCATCAGTCGCTTCGCGACATCCATCGCCTCGACCCCGGCACTCTCCTTGAATTCCCGCAGATCAAGGATGAATTCGTGGGCCACCAATCCGCTATTACCGGTATACAGAATTGAGAAATGCTTCTCCAGCCGCTTCGCCATGTAGTTGGCGTTGAGAATGGCCACCTGTGTGGACTTGGTCAGCCCATCACAACCCATCAGCGCAATGTAGACCCACGAAATCGGGAGAATGCTCGCGCTCCCGAACGGCGCCGCAGACACGGGGCCGATAGCCTCCGGCCCGCCGAGTTTCGTGACGGGATGCCCGGGCAGAAACGGCGCCAGATGTCGCGCCACTCCAATCGGGCCCACACCGGGTCCACCGCCGCCGTGCGGAATGCAAAAGGTCTTATGGAGATTGAGATGGCAGACATCCGCGCCGATGTCGCCGGGGCGGCAGAGGCCCATCTGGGCATTCATGTTGGCGCCGTCCATGTAAACCTGTCCGCCATGGGTATGCACGATCTGGCAAATGCGCCGCACGCCCGCCTCAAAGACACCGTGCGTGGATGGATAGGTGAGCATCACCGCCGACAACCGTTCTCGGTATTCGGCCGCCTTCGTTTCAAGATCATCCAAATCCACGCTGCCGTGGCGATCGCAGGCCACGGCGACGACGGTCATGCCGGCCATGGTGGCGCTGGCGGGATTCGTCCCGTGGGCCGAAACCGGGATCAAGCAGACATCCCGATGCACTTCGCCTTTCGACCGATGGTACGCCCGAATCACCATCAGACCTGCATATTCGCCTTGTGAACCTGCGTTCGGTTGAAGCGAGACAGCCGCAAATCCGGTGATCTCAGCCAGCCACGTTTCGAGTTGCTGAAACATCTCCTGATAGCCACGGGTCTGCTCCGCCGGTGCGAAGGGATGCACCCGGGCAAACTCCGGCCAGGTCACCGGCAGCATTTCAGAGGTTGCATTCAACTTCATCGTGCAGGAGCCCAGCGGAATCATGGAGTGCACGAGCGACAGATCTTTCGCCTGCAGCCGATGGAGATAACGGAGCATCTCGTGCTCGGAATGATACCGATTGAAGATTTCGTGAGTCAGATACTTGCTCGTCCTGGCCAACGACTTGGGATAGTTCAGTTCGACGGCGGCAGCGATGTCCAAGAGTCGAAATGGCAACCGGTCATGCCCCACGAAGATCTCCAACACGCGGCGGACTTCCTCCTCCGAGCTGACTTCGTCGAGCGACAGTCCGATGGAGCCATCCTCATTGCGTCGTAGATTGATTCCTTGTTCATTCGCTCGCATCGCAATCTGATCAGCCTGTGCCTTGGCGACCGGCACTCGAATCGTATCGAAGAATACTTTCGGGAATACGTCGAATCCAAGCCGCCGTAATCCCTCCGCCAACAGCAAGGTGAGTCCGTGTACGTGTTCGGCAATGCGGCGCAGCCCTTCCGGGCCATGGTAGACCGCATACATGCCGGCCATGATGGCCAACAAGACCTGAGCCGTACAGATGTTGCTCGTCGCTTTCTCTCGTCGGATGTGCTGTTCACGGGTTTGCAGCGAGAGCCGAATGGCCGGCTTTCCGGTCACATCTCTTGACACGCCCACGATTCGACCCGGCATCTGCCGCTTGTACTCGTCCTTCGTCGCCAAGAACGCGGCGTGAGGCCCGCCGAACCCAACAGGCACGCCGAACCTCTGCGTCGAACCTATTGCAATGTCGGCCCCGAACTCCCCGGGTGAACGGAGCAATGTGAGGGCAAGTAGATCCGTTGCGACCACCACAAGCAGGCCGGCCTCATGCGCGTGCGTCACCAACGTGCTGAAATCGCCCACATAGCCATCCGTCGCCGGGTACTGCAGCAGAATCCCGCAGAGCCGGCCATCCGAACAATTGACAGAGGAAGTGGCTCCGGTCCGAATGGTGATGCCCAGCGGTTCGGCTCTCGTCCGCAATACCGCGATGGTCTGAGGATGGCAATCGCTTGAGGCGAAGAACTCTTTCCGTTCCCGGCCTGCACCGCGGGCGATCACGCAGCACATCGCCATGGCTTCCGCAGCCGCCGTCGCTTCGTCCAATAGAGATGCGTTCGCCAGCGGCAGGCCTGTCAAATCCGCGACCATGGTCTGGAAGTTGACGAGCGCCTCCAGGCGGCCTTGCGCGATCTCGGCTTGGTAGGGTGTGTACTGCGTGTACCACGCCGGATTCTCCAGAATGTTTCGCTGAATCACACCGGGCGTCACACACTCGTAATAGCCCATCCCGATCAGGGAGCGATAGACTTTGTTCTGGGATGCAATGCCTTTCAGTTGAGCCAGCACCGCCTGTTCGCCGCGATTGGTCGGGAGATCGAGGGGCTTGCGAAGGCGAATATCGCTGGGAATCGTCGCATCGGCGAGCGCCTCGAGCGACTGCAGCCCTAACGTCGCCAACATCTCCTTGATGTCGGCTTCAGTCGGACCAAGGTGCCGGTGGAGAAAGGTATCGGCCGGTTCGAGAAACTTTTGAGTAGTCATGAGCATATCTGGCCTTCTGCTGGGTGATGCGCCCGAAAGAGATTCATGCAATCGGTCGGAGCCTACCATGCCATCTGTCCTTTTCCAAGATGCTCGTGTGGCGTGTCATTCAGATGCCCAGATGCCGTCTTAAGGCCGGCGGCCTCTGGGTGATTTCAATGAGATCACTCATACAGAGGCTATGATCAGAACTTACGATAATTGAGATACGTCGCACCAGCCGCATCCTCCCTGCACGCGAAGCCCCTCATCCGGAGATATCGGGGGTCGTTCGGCCATACCCAGGCCTAGCGGTCGTACAGATCTCACGACTTTGATTGCTTTCAAAATATTTTGCGCTATCGTTACGTGAATCCTCCATTCCACGCTGGAACCTGTACCCCATGGCAGCTCCAAAGAGAGTCCTCGCGGAGAACACCACTGCGGCGTCGAAGCCGCGTTCCCAGACTGGCTATGCCCATACCATCGCGATTGGCCTCGGCATCGCAGTCGTGGTCGCCACACTCGGCTATGTTCTATTGAGAGGCCATGGCTTGTCGACACGCCTCTTCACCTCCGAGTCTATGACGGCCCAGATCAATACCGTATCGTCTGACCCGCCGTCGACGCCCTCCAAGCCGGAGCTCCATCTGACCCGAGAATCCGTGGACCTCTTTCTCAATACCCTCGACCAGGCCATTCGGCAGAAGGATGTCGACGGCGTCCTGCGGCACATCGCCCCCGATGCCACCATTACCATCCACATGAAGCAAGGCGCGCAGCAGCAAATCGCGACGCTCACGCGAGAGGAATATCGGAAGACCCTGGCCATGGGGTTTGCCTTTCCAAGCGCGAATGACTTCGCCCGCGTGAACACGACCGTGTCGCTCGCAGCGGATGAACGAAGCGCGAAGGTCTCGTTCCAGTCGACAGAGACGCTCCGGCACGCGCATCGAGAGCTCAAGATTGAAGGCGAAGAAACCCTCATCTTAAAAATTCGTAACGACAAGCCGGTAATCACGTCTCTCGAACAAGTCGTCCCTGGCGATTCGACCTAATCACCGCGATCGTGAGACTCGTCCCGGTTCTCCATTTTGCGTACAACGCCCTTTCCCTAATTCGAACAAGTTCACAGCCTCCAGGTTTGGTATAATCAGCCACCTGTCAGGAGTGCCTATGCGTGTTCTTGTCCTAGAAGACGAAACCAAAGTCGGGTGCTTTATCAAGCGGGCGCTTGAGGAGGAAAGCTATGCCGTCGACCTCTGCGAGGACGGGGCGAAAGGCCTCGAGATGGCGCTGGCGACCAACTATGACCTTCTTGTCGTCGACTTGATGTTGCCATCGATGTCCGGCTTGGACATTCTCAAGAATGTCCGCCGCGAGCGTATCCAAACCCCCGTTTTGATTCTCTCCGCGCAGTCACGGATCGATCAGCGGGTGAAAGGACTCGATGCCGGCGCCGACGACTACCTCACCAAACCGTTCGCCATCGATGAACTCTTGGCGCGTGTGCGTGCCTTGCTCCGGCGTGGTGCGACCGAGAGCCCTGGAATCCTCCAAGTCGACGACTTGGTCCTCAACCCGGCCGCGCGCGATGTCACCCGCGGAGGACAACGTATCGATCTCACGCTGAAGGAATACGCCTTGCTCGAATACCTCATGCGCCATACCGGACGCGTCCTCACCCGGCCCATGATTTCCGAGCACGTGTGGAATCAGGACTTCGATACCTTCACCAACGTGATCGACGTGTACGTGAATTATCTCCGAAACAAAATCGACCGCGGCCGAACCAAGAAATTGATCCATACCATCCGAGGCAGCGGGTACATGTTGAAGGCCGACTAGCAAGGATGCTGGAAAAGCCATCCAGCTTCGTTCTCGCATCGCGCAGAGGCTCAATGTACGCGCCGAAGTACAATTCACCTCTTCTCTCGGTGCGGCCTCGCTGGACTGGCTTGTTGAGCATCCTGGAACAGGATGGCTCGTCACGTTCAATCATGACGGCGGTGCCGCAAGAAATTACGCACAATAACCGTTCAGGAGCTTGCTGATGCCGCTGCGCGTCCGGCTCACCCTCTGGTACGGGAGCGCACTTGCGCTGATCTTGATCATCTTCTCCGTCGCCCTGTACGCGATCACGGCCCGCAACCTTCGCGATGCCGTCGATCAATCGCTCGAAGAAACCGCCACCGCCGCCGTGCGCTCCCTCCAAGAACGCGGGTTTCTTCCTCTCATCGACGAGGAGGAACTGCTCTCTCAGTTTCCCGAACTGGCCCGGATCGATAAGTTCTTTCAGATTTTTACCCCTTCCGGCACGATTACGATCCGTTCCCCGAATATCAAACAGCACGAGGTTCCACTCAGCCGGACTGCCCTCGAAACCACGTTCAATGGACGGACCATTTTCGAATCGGCCAAGTATCCTAACGAGCCTCCGTTGCGTCTCATCTCCGTGCCGATCAACTTCCGAGGCAGGCTCCTCTACATCGTACAAGTCGGCACATCGATGGAATCGATCGAGGAGACGCTGCATCGCTTCCTCATCCTGCTCATTGTGGCCATACCGATCGCCCTGGCCGTTTCGCTTGTCGGGGGGTGGTTCCTGGCAGGACGGGCCTTGCGCCCTGTCGATGCCATCACCCTCGCTGCCCAACGCATCGCCGCCGGAGATCTCTGCCAGCGCCTCACCATGTCGACGGCGCCTGATGAGATCGGCCGACTTGCCGCGACGTTCAACAACATGATCGGCCGATTGGATGCCTCCTTCCGGCAGATCCGTCAATTCACCAGCGATGCCTCGCATGAGCTGCGGACACCGCTGACCGTGATGAAGGGTGAAACGGAACTCGTGCTGCGGCGGCCTCGTCCGCTTGAAGATTATCAGTCGGTGCTTGAGAGCAATTTGGAAGAGATCGATCGGATGACCCACATCGTCGACGAACTGCTGTTCTTGTCCCACGCCGACATGGGCGAGGTGAAAATGGAGTTGATACCGGTCGCTCTCGAGTTGCTGGTTGAGGATATCCATCGGCAGGCCACATTGCTCGGACAGGATCGAAATATTGAGGTCGTGTTGGGAACCGTCATGCCGGCGGTGGTGCAGGGTGACGAATTGCGGCTTCGCGAACTTCTACTCAATCTGGTCGAGAACGCCGTCAAGTATTCTCATCCAGGCGGAAAAGTTGAAATCGCTCTCGTGACGGACGGCCGACACGCCAGTCTCTCCGTGACCGATCAAGGCATCGGCATCACACCGGCCGACCACGCACGGATCTTCGCCCGCTTCTTCCGTACCGATAACGCGCGGGCCCATACCAAAAAGGGAACGGGCCTCGGCCTCGCCATCTGTTCATGGATCGCCGAATCTCACCGAGGTCGAATCGATGTGAAAAGCAACGTGGGCTACGGTTCCACCTTCACCGTCACGCTGCCGCTCACACTGCGATCGGCTTAGGGCTTTTTAATACCCTGCTAATCCGCTTCTCATCGCCAATTGTTATGCTTCGTTGCATCTCAATTTTGAGCGCATGCCATAACCGACCTGCTCCATTTGAAGGAGGACGCTATGAAACCGTTGGTTCGAAAGACCGCCGGCTCCATTGCCGCCATCGCCGCTGTGGGAGCCGTACTATTCTGGAGCGGCCAATCGTTGACTTTATCCCATGCATCCAGCGTAACCCAGCCGAGCGCGAATCCGGTCGCCCTTCCGTTGACGCCAACTTCAAACGGGTTCGCAGACGTGGCTAAAGCCGTCACTCCAGCCGTCGTCAACATCACCACTGTGACGGCTGTAAAGGTATCGGATGGGCACTCCTTACCTGATGAGTTGCGTGAAAAGATGGAAGAATTCTTCAGGGGACCGGGAGGACCGTCCGTTCCTCGAGAGTTCCGTGGACCGCAAGGGCCAGACGATCAGCCCCGCAGGCATCGTGGCATCGGACAGGGGTCCGGAGTCCTCGTCTCATCCGATGGGTATATCCTGACGAACAACCATGTGATCGACGGTGCGCGTGACGTCACCGTCACGCTGCCGGACAAGCGGGAGTTCAAGGGCAAGATCATCGGGACCGACCCTAAAACCGATCTCGCGGTCGTGAAGATCGAGGGACAGAACCTGCCGACGGTTGCATGGGGAGATGCGTCGAAGTTGCAGGTGGGGGAATATGTTCTGGCCGTCGGCAATCCGTTTGGCCTGAACTCGACTGTGACCCTTGGCATCGTCAGCGCACTGGGCCGTGGGCGCATGGGTATCACGCAGTACGAAGACTTTATCCAAACCGACGCGGCGATCAATCCGGGCAACTCCGGTGGAGCGTTGGTCAACACGAAAGGCGAGTTGGTGGGGATTAACACGGCCATCTTCTCGCAGACTGGAGGCTATCAAGGTGTGGGCTTTGCCGTGCCCACCAGCATGAGTAAGCCCATCTATGAAAGCCTGATCAAGGACGGAAAAGTCGTGCGCGGATACCTCGGCGTTGGGATTCAGGATCTTACCCAAGACCTGGCCAAGTCTTTTGGAATCACACAAACAAAGGGCGCACTGGTCAGTGACGTCAAGGAAGACGGTCCGGCGGATCAAGCCGGTTTGAGACGAGGTGATATTATCACTGTCTATCAGGGCTCACCGGTTGAGGACGCCGTGGTGTTGCAGCGGCTTGTCACACGAACGTCTGTGGGGACGAAAGTACCGGTGACCGTTCTTCGTGATGGTCGCGAAACGGACCTCACAGTGACGGTCGGCGAACAACCGGATTCGACTACCATTGCCAAAGCAGAAACTGCCGAAGCGGACTATGCGTTCGCTGGCGTGGCGGTGCAGGATCTCGACCGGGAGACGGCCAAGAAACTGGGATTCAAAGGAAAAACCCAGGGCGTGGTCATCATCCGTGTCGAGGCAGAAAGCGACGCCGAGAAGGCCGGATTGATGGCGGGCGATGTGATTCGGGAGATGAACCGGCAACCAGTGAAGTCGGTGTCCGCACCCTCCTAATCAAACACTACCGTTTTTCTTCCGTAGACCAGCACCCGCCGTTCAATATGACGGCGCACGGCGCGGGCCAGCACAATCTCTTCCAGATCCCGCCCTTTTCGAACCAAATCATCAACCGTGTCCCGGTGGCCCACCCGGATTACGTCTTGCTCGATAATCGGCCCCTCGTCCAGATCCTGTGTCGCATAGTGCGCCGTTGCGCCGATGATTTTCACGCCGCGTTCATAGGCCTGCCGATAAGGATTCGCGCCGATAAAGGCGGGGAGAAAGGAATGGTGAATATTGATGACCGGACAGCCCACCTGCGAAAGAAACTCCGCACTGAGAATTTGCATGTAGCGGGCCATGACGACGAGTTCGACACGCTGCTCTCGCAACAGCGTGACGACCTGCCGCTCCTGCTGCGGCTTCGTCTCCTTCGTAACCGGACAGACCGCAAATGGAATCTTGAACAGCTCAGCCCAACTCGCGCAGGTGTCATGATTGGAGATAATGATAGGGATGTCGATAGGCAGTTCGTCCCGCCGATGCCGTTGCAGCAAGTCGGCCAGACAGTGATCCTGCTTCGACACCAACATGCCCACACGGGTGCGGCAACTGGAGGGATGGACCTCATAGCGCATCTCGAACACTTTGGCGATCGGCGCGAAGGCCGCCGGGATTTCATCGGGTGGAATCTGCAACCCCTCCGTCGCAAACTCCATCCGCATCAAGAAATCGTTCGTCTCTCCATCGGTATGGTGATCGGAGTCGAGGATATTGCCGCCAAAATCGTGAATGAACCCCGAGACCCGAGCGACAATGCCCCTCCGATCCTTGCATTGGACGAGGAGTACCACCGACGCTTTCTTCTGTGCCGCCATGTGTGGAAGTTCCGTGGTGTGTGACTCGTTCAAGTGTAGCAGAGGGAGGAGGCCTATGATAATTGCGGGATTATGTGACGATGTGGCCGACAAGGTCATACGTCGCGGCATCCGTGATTTCGACCGTCACCAGATCCCCCGCATCGGCAACCCCATCATTGATGTAGACGACACCGTCGATTTCAGGAGCCAATCCTTCATGGCGGCCTTCAAGCAGCCAGTCGGTCTCTTCAGAAACTCCTTCGACCAGCACCCTGACGGTCGACCCGATACGAGCACGGCCTCGCGCCGACGCGATCCTTTCCTGCAGGACCAAGAGTTCATTACGGCGCTCCTCCATCACCGGACGCTCGATCTTCTCATCAAGGCCCACTGCCGATGTGTCCTCTTCATCAGAATACAGGAACACGACGACCCGATCGAACTCGGCTTTCTCCACATACATCTTCAATTCATCGAAGGCCGCTTCGGTTTCGCCTGGAAATCCCACGATGAAGGCCGTCCGAAAGGTCACACCGGGAATGCGGGTACGAATCCTCTCCACGAGGCTCTCGATAGCGGCACGATCGCCCGACCGGTGCATGCGCTTCAACATCCGGTCATTGATGTGCTGTAACGGCATATCGATATACTTTGTAATCGTTTCTTCACCCGCATACAGGTCCAGCAGTTCATCCGTCACTTGCTGCGGATAGAGATAGAACGGCCTGATCCAGCGCAGGTCCTTTACCTTCACCAACTCCCGTAGCAGCCTCACAAGCCCCTGCCGCAGACCCAGGTCCACGCCGTAATTGACCGTATCTTGGGAAATGAGATTGATTTCTTTCACGCCCTCCTCAGCGAGGCGTTGCGCTTCGGCCACGATCGATTCCACAGGCCGGCTGCGCTGCTTGCCCCGCATAATCGGAATCGCGCAGAACGCACAATGACGATTGCAGCCTTCGGCGATTTTTACGTAGGCGCTGTGCGGCTTGCCGAGCCGCAAGCGGGGAGCCAATTCGTCGTAGAGATAGGGCGGCTGGCTGATCCAGAGACGTTGGTGCCGTTTCTTCGGCGCCAGAAGATCACGACAGATGTCGGCGATCTTGCCGAACTCGCCGGTTCCGACCACACCATCCAGTTCCGGCAATTCCTTGAGCAAATCCCCTTGGTACCGTTGCGCTAAACAACCAGCGGCAATGAGGACGCGACACGCCCCCGTTTTCTTCAACCGGCCATGTTCAAGAATCGTGTTGATTGATTCCTGCTTCGCTTCTTCGATAAAGCCGCAGGTATTGATGATCACGACCTCGGCCTGCTTCGGATCGCCGGTTAGTCGGAATCCGTCTTGGACGAGAGCGCCGAGCATGACTTCAGAATCGACCTGGTTCTTGGAGCAACCCAGATTGACGAAACCGATCGTGGTTGTTCCGTTGCTCGCAGGGGACGATTTCGCGCGTCCTGGCCGAGCAAGTTTGATCAGTGTCTGCTGCATAAGGAGGGTAGTCTACGGGACGGCCAAAAAGCCTGTCAATTAGACCCTTGCGAGGCAAGGGTCAATTCCCCTAGAGTTCGTCCATGATTCGTACATTTCAGGGGATCAAGCCGACCGTACCTCAATCCTGCTTTATCGAAGACACCGCGGTGGTGATCGGCGATGTCGTCATGGGGGAAGATTGCAGCGTGTGGTTCAACGCCGTTATCCGTGGCGATGTGAATTACATCCGGATCGGCGGTCGAACCAACGTCCAGGACCTGTGTATGTTGCATGTCACCCACGACACACATCCGCTCATCATCGGTCATGAGGTGACGATCGGCCACAGCGCGATCCTCCATGGCTGCACCATCAACGACCGCGTGCTGGTGGGCATGGGCGCCGTTATCATGGACGGTGCGGTCATCGGGAAGGATTCAGTCGTGGGAGCCGGCGCCTTGGTCGTGGAAGGAACCGTGGTTCCCCCGAAGAGCGTGATCCTCGGGTCGCCTGCCCGAGTGCGACGTCCGGCGAATGACAAGGAACTGGCCTGGATCAAGGAGTCCGCAGCGAATTACGTGAGGTACGCGCGACAGTATCTTACCGATTCAGGAAAGAACGCTGGATTCAAAGTGTGAAGGTTTGAAAGTTGCCAAGTTCAGGGGGCCACTTCAACCTTACTTCTTCGAAGCGTTCCAGCTTTTGAACCGGTTCCTACCGATCCGCATGAAACAAATCGGGTCGCCGACGAGGGCCGTTGGATACTGGTGCCGCTCCACGCGATAGGGAACCCCGTGGCGGTGACACCACTCTGCAATCCAGACCACTTCTTCTGTTGACGTCGTCACCAACCCTGGGAGACTGAGCTTGGGCATGCAACGATTCACGATGCCTTGCACAATCCGCCGCTCTTTCTGAAATCGTACCGGATTGAACGTCACCGGGTCGGCCTCTCCATATGACAACGGCGCCAGATGAGGAAACCGTTCCGGGTCGTTCAGGACACTCACGATCCACAGATGATCGAATTGACCCCCTGCCGACGCCGCATCACGTGCGCGAAAGCTGATGGGGACGGACCGACAGGCACGATTCAGGGCAGCCACTTCCGATCGCCGGAGATTGTAGGGTTCCACCTGGCGCTGCCGCTCACGCGCCTCAACGAGCAGGATCGGGAGTTCCGCCACCCCGGCACCGATGTAAAGACTTCGCCCGCCACGTGGTAATTTCTTCAATAATGCTTCAGCCACCCTGATCCCGAGCCGTTGGCATGGCATCCTCCTCGCATGCCAGAACTCGTCCCCGCCTTCATGGCAATAGACATGCCCTAATGTCCTGTAATCGAGCTGAGCAAATACTTCCGCAATCAGCGCCTTCGTTGCGCGGCTGACTCTTGCCGCCATCAGGAGGCTCCCTCAGATCCAGCGAGGCTCATCACCGCCGCCGTCACGGCATCGGCGACCGAAGCCATGAAGTCCAGGTTCAACGTGTCGAGGGTATCCGTCGGCTGGTGGTAATGGGGATTGCGAAAATTGGCCGTGTCGGTCAGCATCACCGCTGGAATTCCTTGTTCCCAGAATGACGTGTGATCGCCTCGTCTGGTATCCGGCAGTCGTTCGCCATTATCAGGAACGACAAAGGGGACGACCGGTACGCGGAGCTTCATAACCTGCTCCACTGCCATTGTGAGCGCATGCGAACCCTGATTGCCGATCACGGCGAGAAAGTTCCCAACAGTCGGAACGCTCACCGGGACACCGGGCGGAATCTTTTGAGATCCTTCTTCGTCACGGGCGTATCCCACACATTCCAGAACGATCGCGCCAAGTACGGCTTGCTGCGTAGAAATCAGATGGGCGGCATACGCGCGACTTCCCAACAAATTTGCTTCTTCAAGGCAAAAGGCAATGAATCGAACCGGCCGCTGGAGAGGTATGCGTACGACCTGACGCGCAACATCCAGAAGGACGACCAGCGCACTGGCATTGTCGTCCGCCCCAGGGGAACCAGAGACGGTATCGTAATGCGCCGCCAGAATAAGCGGAGCGACTGATGAGTCCGCGTTCTGTGACGTCGTCGCAATCACATTTTCGTAGATCCCACCCAAGGCTGAGAACGCATGCAATGCCGTCGTGAGACCAAGCCTCGTGAACTGATTCTTCATATACACGGCTGTGCCCCGCAACGCTCCAGGCGAGGAATCCGGATGCCGTTCCCCAATGATACGTTCGAGATAAGGGGTAAAGCGATCGGCGTGGTCAGACACTCAATGGTTCCCCAGGAGAGGCGGGAGCGTTAGCCCGCATTATTCATGAAGGTTCGTCGCGAACGCGTGCAGACACGACGCGAGACGGGCACTCGGAGTCGTGAAGCCCTGAGGCATACTCGTGCAGTATGCCGAAGGGCTGAACGGCGAGACTGCCCGTCACAGCCGCGTATCCACGCTTGCAGCAGAAGCTTCATGAATAATGCGGGTTAGGACGTGATCTCGGTCCCAATGCCTTTGTGGGTAAAGATTTCGAGCAAGATGGCGTGGGGGACTCGCCCATCGATGATGTGAGCTTTTCCGACCCCTCCGGCCAATGCATCGAGGCAGGCGTGGACTTTCGGAAGCATGCCTTCTGTGATCGTCCCCTTCTTCACCATACGCTGGACGTCTTTCCGCGAGACCGTCGAGAGATGGCGGCCCTTGGCATTGCGGATGCCTTTGATATCCGTCATCATAACAAGTTTTTCTGCGCGCAAAGCTCCCGCAATGGCTCCTGCCACAAGATCAGCGTTGATGTTGTACGTGTTTCCCTCACGATCCGTTCCGATCGGAGCAATGATGGGAATATAATGGTCACCCTGGAGTTTGTGGAGCAGACTCGGATCGACCTTTTCGATATCGCCGACCAGACCGAAATCCCCCTCGCCCTCCTCCCCTTCCAGATCGCGCTCTAAACTTTCCGCCCAGGCCTTGGCCGTCAGCGGCTTGCTCAGAATCAGTCCTCCGTCTTTTCCGCTCAGACCGACCGCGCTTCCGCCGTGCCGGTTGATGAGATCGGTAATCTCCATATTGATCTTCCCGGCCAGCACCATCTCCACGATTTCCATCGTTGCCTCGTCGGTCACCCGTACGCCATGACGGAACTTCGCTTCGATGCCGAGCCGATCCAACATCTTGTCGATCTGCGGTCCTCCGCCGTGAATGATGACCGGATTGATCCCGACGTACTTCAACAACACCACATCCTGTGCAAAACGCTCCTTCAGCGAGGACTCTGTCATGGCATGGCCGCCGTACTTCACGACCACGGTTTTCCCGCGAAACGTCCGAATGTAGGGCAGAGCCTCGATCAGGACGTTGGCTTTCTTGATGAGTCTGTTCATATCTTGGCCCTCATGGCGAGAGACGCGCGCGCGACGCGCATTGCGAGAAGAGCAAGTGCTTTCGCGCCCGTCGCGCGACTCTCGCCCGCCTCGCTAGAGAATATACCGGCTCAGATCCTGGTCCTGCACAATATCTTTCAGTCGCTCACGGACATATTGGGCGGTGATGTTCACGATTTTGTCCGGCCACTCCGGTCCTTCGAAAGAAATCTGTTCCAGCAGTCGTTCCATGATCGTAAAGAGGCGGCGCGCGCCGATGTTCTCCGTCCGCTCATTCACCTGCACGGCAATGTCAGCGATTTCCTCCAGGCCATCCTTGGTAAACTCGACGGTCAGGCCCTCTGTCGCCAGCAAGGCGTGGTACTGCCGGACCAATGCCCCTTTGGGCTCCGTGAGGATACGCACAAAATCTTCTTTGGACAAGGGGCTAAGTTCGACTCGTATCGGAAATCGCCCTTGCAGCTCGGGAATCAGATCCGACGGCTTGGCCACATGAAACGCTCCAGCGGCGATGAAGAGAATGTGGTCCGTCAAAACCGGCCCATGTTTGGTCGTGACCGTGCACCCTTCGACAATGGGGAGCAAATCGCGCTGCACGCCTTCTCGCGAGACATCCGGCCCCATCGTCCGCTCCCGACCGGCGATTTTGTCGATCTCGTCGAGAAACACAATCCCGGTCTGCTCAACCTTGGTAATGGCTTCACGAATGGCGTCGTCCATGTCGATGAGTTTCTGCGCTTCTTCTTGCGTGAGATGCTTCAGAGCCTCGGGCACTTTCATGAGCCGCTTCTTTTTCTTGCCCTGGAACATCCCGCCCAACATGTCCCGGAGATTGCCTTCTAGATCGTCAAGTCCACCGACGTTGGAGATGACGCCGACCGGAAGGCTTCGTTCCTTTACTTCCATCTCGACCGTCCGCTCATCGAGCCTACCTTCTCGAAGCTGCAACCGCAGTTTCGATCTGGTGGTTTCGTGTGAATCCTGAACCGTGTGAGGAGCCGCCTCGCTCGCACCCTCCACGAATCCCGGTCTTGGCGGAGGCGGCGGCAAGAGAAGATCGAGCAGTCGGTCTTCTCCATGCTGTTCGGCTTTCTGCTGAACCGCTTCCAGGCGATGGGTTTTTACCATGTTGATGGCCAGTTCGGTCAGGTCGCGAATAATAGACTCCACATCGCGTCCGACATAGCCGACTTCGGTGAACTTCGAAGCCTCGACTTTGATGAACGGAGCCTGAGCCAGCTTGGCGAGCCGTCTGGCGATCTCTGTTTTCCCCACCCCGGTTGGGCCGATCATAATAATGTTTTTCGGCATCACTTCGTCGCGGAGATCCGGAGGGAGCTGCTGCCGACGCCACCGATTGCGAAGCGCGATGGCCACCATCCGCTTGGCATCCTTTTGCCCGATCACGTAGCGATTCAACTCCTCCACGATCTGACGTGGCGTGAAACTATTGAGATTCAGCGGTGCACTGTCGCTCGTCAGGTGCATCATGATCTTGTTTATCCTCTTAGTTCTTCGACGATAATCTGCTGGTTGGTATAGATATCGATCGCGCCGGCAATCTTCATCGCTTCGGTCACGATGACCGCGGCCTCCAGGTGAGAATGGCTAAGAAGCGCTCTGGCGGCCGCCAACGCATAGGGTCCTCCCGAGCCGATTGCCAGGATGCCGTCTTCCGGCTCAACGACATCGCCGGTCCCTGAAATGATGAAGGATTGCTCCCGACCAGCCACCGCCAGCAGCGCTTCCAAGCGGCGAAGGACACGATCGGTCCGCCAATCCTTCGCCAGTTCGACTGCCGCCCTCGTCAGATTGCCCCGATACTCTTCCAGCTTGCCTTCAAATTTTTCAAAGAGCGTAAACGCATCAGCGGTGGCCCCGGCAAAGCCGGCGAGCACCTGATCGTGATGGAGGCGCCGGAGCTTCTTTGCATTGTGCTTCATCACCGTCGTCCCGACAGTTACTTGGCCGTCACAGCCCATGGCGACTCGTCCGTCGCGACGAACGCACAAAATGGTGGTAGAGCGAATGATCATAATGACTTCCGGTCCTTTCGTGGAATGACGCGCCCGGCCGGACGTGCACGCGGATGGGCACGGTCATACACCGCAACAAGTTGATCGGCGGCCAGGTGTGTGTACTTCTGCGTCGTGCTCAGTGACGCATGTCCGAGCATCTCCTGAATCGACCGGAGATCAGCGCCTTCATCAAGAAGATGCGTCGCATAGGAATGCCGCAGCGCATGCGGGCTCACCGCTCCGCCGACGAGACGGCTGGAATAGCGGGAGACAATCCGAGCCACGCTTCGCGTCGTGAGCCGGCCTCCACGATGATTCAAGAAGATCGGAGCCGACGGCTGATCGCTGACGGGCTTCGGCACACTCCCCTCGGCAGACTCGGCCTGCGCCGAGGGCAGTCGAGTCGCTGATCGCCCCAATGAGTCGCGATACTCTCGGATCGCTTGAACTGCGACATCGCCGATGGGGACCACGCGTTCCTTGCGGCCTTTACCCCTCAAATGGACAAGTCCCTCTGCCTGGTTGAGATCGCCAAGGTTGATCCCAACGGCTTCACTCACACGGGCACCGGTGGAGTACAACGTTTCGAGTACGGCACGGTCGCGCAAGGACAGTGACGACCGACCGGCAGGAAATTCCATCAGCGCATTGGCATCGTCCTTTGTCAGAACCCGCGGAAGCGGCTTCGGTAACTTGGGACTCCTGACGTCCTCCGCTGGATTGCTCTGCGACGCGCCTTCTCGCACGAGAAAGCGATAAAAACTCCGCAGGCAGGCCAACTTCCTCGCGAGCGACGAGGCTTTCTCGCCCTTTCGATCCAGCCAGTGGAGATAGGCTCGAACATCTTCGGTCGTCACATGGTCCACTCGAACCGAAGGTAGAGTATTCTCTGTTCTGCGGAGAAACAACGCCAGTTGTTGGAGATCCGAGTGGTAATTTCGAATGGTCTCGTGCGAGGCATTGCGTTCGACCGCAAGAAAGTTCACGAAAGCCTGGATTGCGTCTTCCATGATTCGAAGTCCTCAAGGGCCCGCTGGGCGATTAATTGCCGCTTCTTTTCTTTGTCCCTCGGAGCGCTGGGCAAGGGAGGAAAGAGGCCGAAATTTGTGTTCATCGGCTGGAAATGGCGGGGATCAGACAACGCAATATGGGAGACGAGACATCCGTGCGCCGTGGTCGGTGGAGGCGTCACCAACGGTTGCCCCGCCACGGCGCGCGCCGCATTGATTCCAGCGAGGCCCCCCATCGCTGCAGATTCGGTGTACCCTTCCACACCGACTAACTGTCCGGCAAAGAACAGTGTGCCGCGGGCCTTAAATTGCAGTGTATTGAATAGAAGCTGTGGGGAATTGATGAACGTGTTGCGATGGAGGCTTCCATATCGCAGAAACTCCGCGTGCTCCAAACCGGGAATCAGGCGAAAGACACGCTTCTGCTCCGAATACGTGAGCTTGGTTTGAAATCCCACCATGTTATAGCACGTGCGATGGATGTTCTCCGTTCGCAACTGGACAACAGCAGAAGGCCGTCTGCCGGTTCGAGGATCTTCCAGGCCGACCGGTTTAAGAGGGCCGAATTGCATCGTGTGACGGCCACGCTCTGCCATGACCTCAATGGGGATGCAGGCCTCAAAGTACGGCGTCTTTTCGAATTCCTTGGGCTGCACTTTTTCCGCTGCCATGAGGGCGTCATAGAACGTGTTGTACTGCTCCTCCGTCATGGGGCAATTCAGATAATCATCTCCGCCCTTGTCATAGCGGGAGGCGCGGAAAACGATATCCATGTTGATTGAATCGGCATCGATGATCGGCGAGATCGCATCGAAAAAATAGAGGTGCTGTGATTGAGTCACTGCACGAATGGCCTGTGAGAGCTTGTCTGACGTCAACGGACCTGTCGCAATGATGCAGAGACAGTCCGTGGGAATGTCGGTAATCTCCTCGTGCAGAATTCTGATATTCGGATGCCCTTCCAGCGCCTGAGTAATTTTGAGAGAGAATTGGTCACGGTCAACTGCCAGCGCCGATCCAGCCGGGACTCTGGCTTGTTCAGCTGAGGTGATAATCAGAGAGCCCAACCGGCGCATTTCTTCTTTGAGAATGCCTGGAGCGTTCTGCAGATCGGTGGAGCCCAGCGAATTCGAGCACACGAGTTCGGCCAACCCTCCGGTTTTATGCGCCTGTGTCATTTCTTTTGGGCGCATCTCATGGAGCGTGACCCTGGCGCCACGATTCGCGGCTTGCCAAGCCGCTTCTGATCCAGCCAGACCACCACCCACGATGACAATGTCATCTCTCATGCAATCGACACTCCTTGCAGGGGAAAGGGGCTCATTCTAGAAACCGTGTTTTGGTGAAGTCAAGGTCGTAGCACTCACCACACCCCCGATTCGTGAACAGCTCTATACTCCTGTAATTGAACCAGTGAATTGCTCCGTGCTAGACTCGGCTCCCGTGGGCGATTAGCTCAGTGGTAGAGCGCTTCCTTCACACGGAAGAGGCCACAGGTTCGATACCTGTATCGCCCACCATTGTCCTCCCGATGCTGGGCCCACTTAACTCTCCAAGGTCGTGATTTTCATGGGAACGACCAAACTCTCTGGATTCTGGACAGAACAGGGGATGTCGGCTACACTTCCCCTATATTTGATGAGAATCCAGCCGATCGTCCATCTTTGGGCCGAAACAAGTGAGGTCATGTTATGAGAGCAATAGCGTGGGCCGTTGGTATCGTGATGCTGGCCATGGTGGCTGCGGGCTGCGGAACGACGCACCAGCAAGGTGCAGATGACAGGGAATACACTCCCCCTACGAGCATTTACAACATTCTGGATAGTACGGCGATGGTATATTCGGATCCTGCTGCCGGCTCCGCCGTCAATGATAACCCCTATCGATGGCTCGGATTTTTACTCCACCCGATTGGCCAGGCCCTTGACTATGGATTCAACCGACCGTTTTATACACTGGCAAGCTGGTTCCCGTACATGACTGGTTACACAGCCGAGGACAATATGGTGGACGCGCAACGCCGCTAGCCCGCACAGCTCTGATAACTAGCACGAGGCCCGCTTCTCAAGAGAAGCGGGCCTTTCTTTTTCCTCTTCGCTAAGCACCCACGAAATCGTGTATTCTCTGGGTAAAATAATCTATCGCAGAGGGATCTTTCGATGGGCATACCCAGGCGATCGTTTCGTTCAGTTAGTCTCCTCTTGGCTATCACGGTAGCGTTTGGATGCGGCCCGAAGGCACCCATCCGCCCCAAGCTTCCCCCCTCTGACACCGATCTCGTCCTTCTCAAATCAACGGCACTCTGTGAACGCAAACCGGAGTTCTTGCAGAAGCACGCTCCATCGACCCACACATCGAAAGCGTGGGGAAGCGGGCAGGAAATCATGATTCCGCCTGGGCAAAGCGCCTCTCAGGGAGAAGAATCGTATTTCTTCGACGAAGACGGACTATTAGTCGGAGCCCTCTTCACCTTTCCAAAAGGGCTGGATCTTAAGCCATATTCTGTGCTTCGACGCACCCTCTCACTGCTGAAACCCTCACTGGAGTTTTACTTGAATGTGTCTCAATTGGAGACAAACGCGAACATGGACACCAGTGCTATTTTCGAAACCGGGGATGAGAAAACCACGACCCAATACCTGGCGACCGGATCACAAGAGCTTCCAGCTCTGCTTCAAGCATCCTTTACCATCGACCCCTATGTGCGACTGTTCTCTCCCTACCGCCGGGAGTTTTTGGATCGGCTCAGGAATCCGACCGGGGGGAAAGGCGGGCAAAAAATTGAGAGCCAGGGGAGCGAAGACAAAGAGCCATTCCTGTCACTCCAGCAATTTGCCCGCGGGCAGACCGCGCAGTTGGCCTACTGCGGCGACAAGAACTATGATGTCGCCAGTGATGCCTATCAAAAATCTATTGCCAGTGGGTTTACCAACAAGGTGTGGCTTGCCGAGGCGCATCACAAACTGGGCCTCGCGTGGGGGGCCAAGGGCCAATTCGAGAAGGCTAAAGCGGAGATGTTGCAGGCGCTCGCCATCAGGCCCAACATCCCAGACGTGTTGAACAACCTGGGCACGGTCCATGTAAAACTTGGAGAAAAGGCAGCCGCGTTAAGCCTGTTTGAAAAAGCTGTGACTCTGCGCCCCAATTATGCCGTGGCTCGGTATAACCTTGCAGAAGCGTACGAACCAACCAACCCCAAACGCGCACTGGCTGAATACGAAACCTTCCTCGTCTTGGTCGAAGGAATCCCCGAAGAAGAGGCCCGCGCCGCTTACGCACGTGAACGGATCAAGGCACTCAAGCATTAGCCCCGTGGACACGTATGCAATACCTTGCCGACGCGCGCTTCAATGGAAGAAATGGGAATACGCGGCATTCCTGCAGAGACTTCTCTGCAAACAGTCAGCGGCGGGCTCGTTCTTCCTGCTCTTCGAGGGTTTTGCACTCGATACAGAGGGTGGTGACGGGGCGGGCTTTGAGACGCTTGTAGGGAATATCTCCGCCACAGCGCTCGCAGATCCCGTAGGTCGCGGCGTTCATCCGCTCCAACGCTTCGTCAATCTTCTTGAGCAATTTCCGCTCGCGCTCACGAATCCGCATGGAGAAGTTCTGGTCAACCTCGGCTGAGGCTTGATCGCTGACATCGGGAAATGCTTCCAGGTCGGGCCGGTTCGTCAGGACTTCCTCGACCTCATCAAGGATTGCCGCACGCTGGCGCTCGAGGTCACGGCGGATATCGGGATATTTGGCTTTTTTGGCACGCGACTGCTTTTTGCCGACTGGGCGTGTACCGGCAATCGTCACCGACGGTCTGGTTGAGGGAACGCGCTTTGCGGCAGGACGTGCCTTCATAATAATCTCAGGCTCTTCATTTCGGAAAACAAGCGGGAACTATACCAGCCTGATTGAGAAGGGGTCAACGGGTGGGACGTCATCCAGAGCTTACAGATCTCGTCGCCCCTCGATGGATTTGAGCAACGTCACTTCATCCGCATACTCGATGTCCATTCCAACGGGAATTCCATAGGCAATGCGAGACACACGCACTCCGAAGGGCTTGAGCAGTCTGGTGAGGTAGATCGCCGTGGCTTCGCCTTCGATGGTGGGATTCGTGGCGAGGATGACTTCCTCCACGCCGCCGAGCTTCACACGCTCGACCAGTTCTTCGGCGCGGATATCCCCTGGGCCGACGCCGTCGAGCGGCGAAAGCGCGCCTAACAAGACATGGTAGAGCCCACGGTACGCACCTGCACGCTCCACAGCGTAGAGCGTGCTCGGCTCCTCAACGACCAGAATCTTCGTGCGATCCCGTTTGTGGTCGAGACAAAATTCGCACAGATCCCCCTCGGCGATATTGCGGCATTGCCGGCAGAACGCCAACCCATCCTTCACCGCCCGAATCGCATCCGCCAAGCGCAAGGCATCCTCGCGCTCAGCCTTCATGAGGTGAAAGGCCAGCCGTTGCGCGCTCTTGTGACCGACTCCGGGAAGACGAACAAGCTCCTTGACCAGTCTCGCCAGTAATCCCTGTTGATCGACCGCCATCGTTAGAAGAGGCCTGGGATCTTCATCCCGCCGGTCAGAGCCTTCATCTCGCCTTCCATCAATTCCTTGGCCTTCCGCAGCGCCTCATTCGTCGCAGCCACCACAAGATCCTGAAGCATGTCGACGTCGCCGCTCTTGACAACCTCGGGATCGATCGCCACGCCCACAATCTGCATCGCGCCGTTCGCCGTCACCGTGACTATCCCGCCACCGGCGGTCCCACTGGCAGTCTTTGATGCCGCCTGTTCCTGAATCTTGGCCATTTGTTCCTGCATGGCCTGGGCCTGCTTGAGAATGTTGTTCATATTGCCGAAAGGGTTCTTCATTCGCTCGCCTCCTTCTGAACCACGGTTCGGACCTCGGCTAATTCGGCGCCGAAGATCTCGAGTGCCTGCTTCACCATAGGATTCGCCCGTGCGCGTTCAAACAGTACGAGCCGTTGGTCCTGCTCCTTGGCAGCCCGTACTTGAGCCATGGTCGGTCCCGGCGGATCCGCCTCGGTGAGCTCGACGATGCGGACACGCACCGAATGACCTGCCTGCCGTTCACACAGCTTGGCCAGCGCCAAAAGATTGTCTTCTTTTTCCAATCTTGCCCGGGCCACCGTCGCCTGTTTTGCAAACCCGATCGTCACGAGGCCGCCCTCCATCCCGACAAATCGACCGGCTTCAAGAAACGGCGCGATGTTCGGAAACGAGGCAGCCACCTCTTCTTGAACCGCTTCCCAATTCAGCGTCGGTTGTCCGCCGGCAGCTGCGGCAGTTCCTGCAACGAGAGAGGCCGCCGTCTCTTTCGTAACGGGTTTATCAGACGGTCGACTTGATTCAGACATCATCCCCTCACGCAACTCTGCCCGCGAAGGAGGGGTGGGTTTTGCGACAGGCGTTGGGGCAACAGAAGCGTCTTGACGCGATCGCACGGGGACGGTGGCTCCTATGGTCGCGAGATGAGCAGCTGACTCGCTCTTGACGGCTTCCGGACGGTCGGAGGGCTTCTTGATCGAGGGAGCCGATGCTGCCTGAACGGGGCGCGCCACGCCACCCCCTCGTTGATGTAACAGTCGCGTCGCCCGAATCGCCGCTGTTTCCATCACAAAACGGGGATGGACGCTGAGTCGGAGCGAATCTTCCGCCTGAGTGAAGATTGTCAGCAGCTCCTGAAGCTGTTCCGGCGTCAGAGCCTTGGCGTCTATCGCGAGCTGCTTCAGGTCTTCTTCAGAGGCTTCAATCAAGCCGCGCAATTCGGCCACCACCGGAACGACAGATGCGACCAGAAGATTGCGGATATGCTCTACCACCTCGGCACAAAACGCCCGCATGTCATGTCCCTGGTCCAGCAAATTGGCCAGGACGGTCAGTGCCGCAGGGCTGTCTTGGGCCATAATGGCCTTGATGATATTCTCCACCAATTCTTGAGGCACCGCCCCGAGCAGCACTTCGAGATCCGCATGGCTAACGGTCTTGCCCCCATACGCCGTCGCCTGATCGAGCAAACTCAAGGCATCCCGCATGCTCCCTTCGCTGGCACGCGCCAGCGCCATGAAGCTGCGCTCTTCGATCGTGAGCTGATCCTGGTCGGCCACGTGACGAAGCCGTTCAATGATTTCGGCCTGTGCAATTCGCCGGAAGTTATAATGCTGACACCGCGAAAGAATCGTCGCAGGAATTTTGTGAATCTCCGTTGTCGCAAAAATGAAGACTACGTGGGCCGGCGGTTCTTCGAGGGTCTTCAGCAAGGCGTTGAACGCCGAGTTCGAGAGCATGTGCACTTCGTCGATAATATAGACGCGGTACTGACCGCGGAAGGGCGTGAACTTGACGTTCTCCCGGATCTCACGCACATCGTCCACGCCGGTATTGGAAGCGCCGTCGATTTCAATGACGTCGACTGAATTCCCCTGCGCAATCTCATGGCAGTTCGCGCAGGTGTCACAGGGATGACCGGTCGGCCCCTGCTCGCAATTCAGTGCCTTCGCGAGAATACGCGCGACAGTCGTTTTTCCCACACCGCGGGTGCCCGAAAACAGATAGGCATGCGCGATCCGCTTCGTTGAGACCGCGTTCATCAAGGTCTGCACGACATGCGGCTGGCCGATCACATCGTCAAAGGTACCGGGCCGGTATTTACGGGCGGAGACTTGATAGTCCATATTGAACTTTTTAAACTTTCCTACGGGAGGTTCAAAAAGGCTGCCCAGCGAGGCTGCAGCGAGCGAAAAGCCGAGGCGTACGCGGTGGGTACGTTGAGGCTTTGAGCGATGCGAGAACGACGCTGGCGGCCTTTTTCAGCCTTCCGATTTAGTGGGGCCAGGTGATCCTGCGGCACACAGAACTGACCGCTTACCGTTGCTTCCTTCCGGACCTGGCGGGGTTCACAGGGTTCTGTTGCACAGGGCCCAGCCCCTAAACACATACGGCATTCACTCAATGGCTCAAGACACTTGTGGTGCTTATCCGCCCTCGATCAATTCGATACGGCGCAAAAGAGCGGGCGGGTCACACGAAGTATGGTATGGCGGAACGAGTGGGAATTTGAAGTCGCGCTCGTGACCACTCCTCGCGCTCCTAACAGAGGGGGGCCAGCCCCCTCGTACGCTCCCCACGCGGGGGATATTCCCCCGCAATCCCCCTGTTTGAATCCCGCCCCCTCTCTTTTCAGTCTTGTTCAGCTTCTCCAAATCTCAGCGCTAAACTCTCAGGCGCACCTTTTGGTATGGCGGAGAGGGTGGGATTCGAACCCACGGTCCCGTTGCCGGGACGCATGCTTTCCAAGCATGTCGATTCGTCCACTCTCGCACCTCTCCGCGTCTGCACATGCAAAGAGGCGGCATCTTAACATGCGTCCTAGTGAGCGGCAAGGTGAACGGACCTGCTCCTAAATCTTGGCGTCAGGTCGCTGGCGGAGTGCTCATGTACAAACACCAGTACCCGTTTTCGACGGCTAGGAACAGACACGGACCGCGCAAGGCCCGGCCGGGAGTCAGGCTCCGCAATCAAGCGGTCTTCGTGACGAGCGACAAGCCGACGAAGACGGTCAGCGCGCCGGTGGGCGGTTCATGAGTGAGCAGAAACGGAATCCATGGCGTGGGCGTATGGGCAGAGGTCTTCATGAGACCCCCTCAGACCCCGCAACACCGCACTTGGGAGGTGCATGCAGATCACACCGGATCGGACGATTCTCTGCCATCGCAAGCACGGAGTCCGGCCGGTTCTGCAGATTTCATGAATGGCGAATGTCCGGATTGGGATACCCCGGTCGTATGGGTTGACACTTGGACATGTCCAACGGTACAAACGCTATACAACATCGCGTGTTTTTGCTGTCTCAGACACCGTGGTGACAGCTCCGCGGACAATCCCCACTGTGCGAGAGTGGCGGAACTGGCAGACGCGCGAGACTTAGGATCTCGTGGGTAACCGTGGGGGTTCAAGTCCCCCCTCTCGCACCACCATCACGATACCGTCGCCAGGAGTGTCCGGTTGCAGGGAAGAAGGACTCTGACCTTATGACGATGAAGATGGAAGTGACTGAATTAGGCCCCATGAAGCGCGCCCTGAAAATCGAGGTGCCCGCCGACGAGGTGACGCAGCGATTTTCCCGGGCGTACGTCGAGCTGAACCGTCAGGTCCAGATTCCTGGATTTCGGCCAGGGAAAGCCCCTCTGTCGATTTTGGAAAAGCGTTACGCGAAAACGGTGGAAGAGGACGTGATCCGAAGTCTCGTTCCTGATTTCTATGATCGGGCCATCAAGCAGGCAGGGATCAGTCCGGTGCTGGTGGAAATCCCGTCCCTGGATCGCGTCAAGATCAAGAAGGATTCATCCTTTACCTTTACCGCGACCGTTGAAATCAAGCCGAAGATCGAGCTCCGCGACTATAAAGCGCCGAATCCTATTTCTCTGAAACCGGACAAGCGTGCAGTGGCGGATGAGCAGGTGGACCGTGCCCTGGAAGTGTTGCGCGAGCAGCAGGCTCGATTGGATGCGGCTCCCGCCGGTGCGGCCTTAGCCGAAGGCGACTATGCCGTTGTTGACCTTGAAGGGTTCCTGGATAGCACACCTCTGGATGGCACAAAGAAAGAGGGTCAGCTCCACAAAGTCGGCTCGAAGGCCGCTTTGCTCGGAATCGAAATCGATGCCCACCTTGTTGGCAAGAAAGAAGGGGACCTCGTTGAAATTCTTCAGGCCTATCCAGCCAGCCATCCGGACCATCGTGTGGCCGGCAAGACTGTCCAGTTTCGCCTGGGCGTCGCAGGGGTGAAGCAGAAGAAACTGCCGGCCCTCGACGACGAATTCGCCAAGGATTGCGGGCCCTACACCTCGCTTCAAGAAATCAAGGACAAGCTGCGTAGCGAAATGGAAAAGGCACTTAAGAAGGACATCGAAGAGTCGTACAAAGACACCATCCTTAAGCGCCTGGCCGATACCCATCACTTCGATCTTCCCGACACGCTCATGGAGCGAGAGCTCGAGGCGATCGTTCGGCAAAAACTCCAAGAGCGGCAGCGCGGCAAGGCCACGGATCCCGCGCCCGCGGCCGACGCGGAAGAGCTCAAGAAAATTCGTGAAGAGCACCGAGAAGCGGCGGCTCGTCGCGTAAAGGTGGGGTTGATCCTTGAAGCCGTCGCAGAAAAAGAAGGCTTGTCTGTCAGCCAGGAAAACCTGAACAACGAAGTGACTCGATTGGCCACGGAACTCAGGGTACCGGTAGCCGATCTCGTGAAGATGATCCAGGCAGGCGGCCAGGATTCGATCGAGGAGTTGCGCGCACGAATCTTGGCGGATAAGGCACTGGATTTTGTCTACCGCCACGCCGTGATTCAAGGATAAGCACGACGCTCAGCGCGTCGCGGAAAGGAATTGACGACATGTTGGTCCCGATCGTAGTTGAACAAACCAATCGAGGTGAACGCGCCTACGACATCTATTCACGGCTCCTCAAAGATCGCATCATCTTCCTCGGAGCCCCGATTGATGACATCTTTGCCAACCTCGTGATCGCGCAGCTGCTCTTTCTGGAAGCGGAAGATCCTGAAAAGGACATCAATCTCTATGTCAATTCCCCGGGCGGCAGCGTCACGGCTGGGTTAGGCATCTACGATACGATGCAGTACGTGAAGCCGCCGATCAACACGATTTGCCTCGGCCAGGCCGCCAGCATGGGCGCGTTATTGTTGACCGCCGGAACAAAGGGCAAACGGTTTGCGCTTCCCAATGCACGCGTCATGATTCATCAGCCGTTGGGCGGCTTCCAAGGGCAGGCGACTGAGATCGACATTCACGCCCGAGAGATTCTGAAGATCCGTGAACGCCTCAACGAGATTATGGCGAAACACACGGGACAATCGATCGAAAAGATCTCCCACGACACCGAACGGGATTACTTCATGTCCGGTGAGGAAGCGAAGCGGTACGGCCTCATTGACGAGGTCATCACTCGACCACCGAAACTGGTCAAACCGGCTGAGTCCGGCGACGGCGGAAAAGACGGGGCCAAAGGCAAGTAACACAGGAGGACGCATGGCCAAGCAGGAAAAGATGGACCGACACTTGCGGTGTTCCTTTTGCGGGAAGAGCCGTGACGAAGTACGGAAACTGATCGCTGGTCCGACGGTCTATATCTGTGATGAATGCGTCAACCTCTGCAACGACATCATCGCCGAGGATTGGGAAGAGGCGAAAGAGGAGATCTCCTCGAAGCTCAAGAAGCCCGCAGAAATCAAACATCACCTGGATCAGTACGTCGTCGGGCAGGAACGCGCCAAGCGAATCCTGTCCGTTGCCGTGCATAACCATTACAAACGCATTTCTTCGAAGGAAAAAGAAGTCGACGACATCGAACTCCAAAAGGGCAACATTGTCATGGTGGGCCCGACGGGAACCGGGAAAACCCTCCTGGCGCAGACGCTTGCCAAGTATTTAGATGTACCCTTCACCCTCGCTGACGCGACGACGCTCACTGAAGCCGGTTATGTCGGCGAAGACGTTGAGAACATCATTCTGAAGCTCCTTCAGGCGGCCGACTACGACGTCGAGCGGGCCGAGCGCGGAATCGTGTATATCGATGAGATCGACAAGATCAGCCGGAAAAGCGACAGCCCATCGATTACGCGGGATGTGTCCGGTGAAGGCGTCCAGCAAGCCCTGCTGAAACTTATCGAGGGCACGGTTGCCAATGTTCCTCCGCAGGGTGGGAGAAAGCATCCCCATCAGGAGTTCATCCAAGTCAACACCAGCAACATCCTGTTCATCTGTGGTGGAGCGTTTGTCGGCCTGGAACAGCTCATTGAGCAGCGCCTCAATCGGAAGGCGATGGGATTCGGGGCTGAAATCCGCGGGCGGAGCGAAATCCGTTTGGGCGATCTTCTGTGCAAAGTTCAGCCGGAAGATTTTCTCAAGTACGGGCTGATCCCTGAATTTGTCGGGCGATTGCCGGTTGTGGCCACGTTAGAGGAGTTGGACGAACGTGCTCTGGTCCGTATCCTCACCGAACCGCGAAACGCGCTCACGAAGCAATATGAGAAGCTGTTGTCGTTTGAAAAGGTGAAACTGAGATTTACCGAAGGAGCCTTGGGGGCGGTCGCACGGAAGGCTTACGCGCAGAAGACCGGCGCGCGCGGACTTCGGGCTATCTTGGAAGAGGTCATGCTCGACGTCATGTACGACGCTCCCTCTCAGAAACAGATTAAAGAAGTGGTGATTACTGAGGATTCCATCTTTGGGAAAAACCCGCCAATTCGCATCTTTGAACAGGACAAAGACGCCAAGAGCGCGTAATTTCGCAGAGAACTGCACAAGCTGCTTCGCAAATAGCCGCTTGTGCGGATCAACAACCCTCGTGCTCTCATCCCCTACATTCTTGACCGTTCCTTGCCGCTGATCTCTGTCCCCCGCACCCTGCAGAACTCTCGGCTTTTTCTCGACAATCGGAAATGCTGCGCTATACTTGCTTCGTGCGACTCTGCTTGAAGGAGGGCCTGTGAAATACCCCGTTTCATCTAGTCTCCGTCATAGAGGCAAGGTCATTGAACTTGACCCTGCGCGTGAAATGGTCACCCTGCTGGGGATCAACGGGGAGCCGATCGGCAGCTTGCCCTGGGACTTTGTGATTGATCAAATCCTGGCCTATCGCAAACTGCCCGTTCAAAAAGAAGTCCGATCAGAACCGCGTATTTCGCTCGTGTTCCGCGTGCGCTACAACACGCCGGAGGGGCAGCGATTCGAGAGCCGCGCGGGGGGCATCGGCGGAGGCGGCTTGTTTATCGAAAGCCAAGCACCTCTTCCGGTGGGAACTAAGCTGGCCATGGAGTTCTCCCTTCCGGAAAAGCCCTCGGAGTGGCTCCCCGCCAAAGGAATCGTGGCGTGGGTCTGTCCGAAAGCCGACCAATATACGTTTAGTCCGGGGATGGGGGTGCGATTCACCGAAGTCAACCCTGAAATCCGCGACCGGATTCTTGAGTTGGTGAAATCGGCTCAGAGTACGGGCAAAGCAGCCTAATTCTGACTCCAGTTCCGTTCCGCCTCTTCAGAAGATTGGATCGCGCACATGAAACTTTCGGTCATCTCCACCGAAGGCCATCAAGGCAAATCCCTTGTCATCGACGCCGAGCGAGAAACGATCAATGTGCACGACACATCGGGGCAACTGTTGGGCAGTATGCCTTGGGGGGCGATCATTGAACGACTGCTCGCCAGTGACGATGACGCCCGGTTTGCCCATTGCCGCGCACAACCGCGTGCCCCGCTCGCGGTGAAGGTGCGCTATACCACGCCGGAAGGAAAGCAATTCGACGGTCTCACCGGCGGAATAGGCGGAGGGGGGCTTTTTATAGAAAGCAGCACCCCGCTGACACCAGGAACCGATCTTTCTGTCGAGTTCGCGCTCCCTGACCGGCCCTGGGAGAAACTGAAAGCGAAAGCGAAGGTGGCCTGGACACGCAACAAGCCGGAGCGTTACCTTCTCTTTCCCGGCATGGGCGTTCAATTTGTGGATATTGACGAGAAGGCGCAGAGCCTGCTTGTGGAGTTAGTTGAGGCGTTGAATCGGAGTCGGACTCTTTCCTGAGCCCATCAGGCTCTTCCCCGCCCACCGTTTGACATCAAGACTACTGTCACGCTGCACGATCGTTTCCAGTTCCGCAGCCATGAAACCATCCCCAACAAACCGAAGTCGATAGGCGGCTTCCGCTCGAACGCCGGCGATTGAATCGTGCCGGAGTCGGCTCAGGAGAACCGGGATGGCGCGTGCATCGCCCGATTCCCCTAAGGCCGCCACGGCCCATTGGCGGACAGTCGGGTCGGCATCAGTCGTCCCCTTGGATAAGGCTGCAACGGCCTCTCGTGCATCGACCAGCAATAACGCATGCCCGGCCGCTTGCCTGACGGCTGGATCGGGGCTGGCCAAAAGACCTGCGAGTATCGATGCCAGTACAGGCATCCCCTCGACAGCACCCAAAGCTTGGGCAGCTGCGTGACGTACGGAGCGATCGGGATCGTGTAGCATCGCCACCAACTCTGTTCCTGATCCCCCCTTCACAGCAGGTAGCCGCCCCAGACCACGAGCCACAGCTTCACGCACTGTTGGATCGGAGTCATGGAGGGCCCGCAGCAGGAAGGGTTCTGCCTTCTGGTCGCCGATTTTTCCCAACGCTTCGGCAGCGGTCAGACGAATCGACGCATCCCGATCCCCCAGCAAGCTGATGAGCATGTCTCTTGTCGCCTGCGGTGTCGGTGTGGGAACGTCCCGGTAACATCCAGCCGTCAAACCGATCCAACAGGCCACCCACAACGTGAGAGGAAGCCACTGCGGTCTATTTGAAATCTTCGAGGTGAAAGACAAGACTGAATTGAAGATCACGAGGGTTTTGGAGGGTCTTCTTGAAGAGCCGGCATTTCTTTCGCCGCCTCAAGAGACTGTTGGATTTCTTTCTGCGCCGCATCCATTTCGGCCTGAATGGTACGCATCTGAGGATCGACGCTGTTACGGACATCGGCCACAGCTTGCCGGAACGTTCTCAGCACATCGCCCATTCCTTCGCCCAAACTCTGCATATCATCGGGAGACACTCCCGCCGGAACGTGCGCGGCCTTGGCCTTCAGGGCAGCTTGTTGCGCCTGCACCCGAGCCACGGCGTCTTTATTCACAATCGCCGAGGGACGTTTCGCGGCCGGTTTTGCTTGGACTCCCGGTGGCAGAGGGGGATACTGTGCCCGGGCCATCGGAGAGGGAGCGGCGGCACGCTCCTCCATCGAAACCACGTGCTGTGTCGATGCAGGGGTGGACAACGACTCTCGATGCGGGACAGTGCTTGGCGCTTGGGGTGCCTGCGGCTCCATGTTGTAGAGCAGAGAGGCCGTGGTGCCAGGCGTCATTTCAGGGCCCGGGACATAGGGAACATTGGGCTTGTTGGCCATTGCCGGGGCTACGCTCGTGGCTGAGGGCTGAACCGTCACCGTGGTGATCGGTTGGGCCTGAACCGGTTGTGGCAGCACAGTGTCCTGTTGGACCTGACCTGCGCCGGGCTGCGGGACTTCGTTGACTTCCTTCTTAAATCCCTTCAGGGCCTTGCCGACACCTTCGCCGATCTGCGGCAAACGGCCTGCCCCGAAAATGATCAGTACGATGACTAGAATAATAATGAGTTCAGAAATACCCATCGTCCCGAACATGTCCGCACCTCAAGCCTAGACGATCACAAGAACCGGGATTCACAGGATGGATTGAATCTAGCCGCCACACCAATGTGGTGTCAAGGAAAGGGCTTAGCGGAACGGTTGGGGATGTGGCAGGGATCAGAGAATAGGAACGATCTCGGTCTGGAGGGGTTGGCCATACACCATCGCTTCTCGATCCGAGACATACACATCCAGCTCACTCCTGATTCCGAACTCTCCGGGGAGATAGATGCCCGGCTCAATGGAAAAACAAGTTCGCGGCAGGAGCCGGCGACTATCCTGCGTTTCCAGATTATCAATATTGGCTCCATTGCCATGCACTTCCTCGCCGATAGAGTGGCCGGTCCGATGAACAAAGAAGTCGCCATACCCTGCGCTCCGGATTACGTTACGGCAGACATCATCGACTTCCCATCCAAAGGGAAATTGACCCGCCGTGACCCGTTTCTGGACAAACGACAGCGCCGCATCGCGCCCTTGCCGGACATGTTCAAAGACCATGCGCTGCTTGGAGGGAACCTGCTTCCCGGTGTATCCGGTCCAGGTAATGTCGCCGTAGACGGACCCCGGTTCCGTCCGCTTGGCCCACAGATCGATCAGCACCAGGTTATCTCTTGTGACTGGAGAGGAATCAGATTCGACCGGTCCATAATGGGGGTCGGCGCTATGCGCATTGACTGCCGCGATGGGAGCGCTGGACGTCGTCATCCCGGCATCGCGAATCCTCAAGAGCATAAACTGCTGCAGTCCGTATTCGGTCAACCCGCGTCCCTTGGTGATCGACGCAGCGACATGCGCAAAGGCCTCATCGACGATCCTCCGAAGCGCCCCCGTCGCATATCGATGCGATTCCAGTTGCTCGTCCGTCCAGACCGCCTCAAATCGTTGAACGAGATCGGCTGATGTGACAACCTCAATCGCGAAACTTCGAATCAAATCGATGGTTCCGGCATCGACCCGTGAGAGATAGGGAACCGCATTGAATGGCGAATACTGCATCGCGATACGCCGGCGGTTTTGCAGCAGTGAGGATAACACCACACGTTGCTGTTCCCACGACACATACTGCTGGCCGTGACCGGGCAATTCGTCCAGCACGTGCGGTTCAATCCGGTGGAGCAGTTTGACCGGTTCCCCCGTGGCAGGAATCCAATAGTACCAGCGCCGCGTGACATGCCGTGCAGGATCAAGGAGCAAGATCCGATACGCTAACGGGTCGCTTCCTCGAAAATCGTAGAAGAGCCACCCATCAAGCCCATCCGTTTCTCGGAGCGCCTCTTGAATCGCCGCAATCCGCTGGTGATGCCTAACAGTGCCCATATCCCCGCATCTTATCGTCGGGACCGAGAGGCGTCAATCAGACGATGGCCCTCCCTGTGTGCCATGCTACAATGTCGGCCTATGGCTCCAGAATTCCCCCCAGAGTCCTTACCCCATCGTGTCACGTTATTCTTCGGACCGGAGCCAGTGGATGGCGAACCCGGCACACAGGCCTGTGTGTTTAACGTGAAGAAGCGGAGTTGGAAAGCAGGCGTCCAAGTGTCCGTGGAAATCGGCACGGACCAGTTATCGACCCTTCATCACAAGATTCGACTCACCGATCGACTCACGCAGATCTTTATGATGCTCGCTCCGGGAGAACGTCCCGTCTACGAAGGACGCGTGGCTGATCTCTTTGCCCAAGCTGTGAGTCGGTGCAAGCTCGATCTCCGACTGCAATTCGGCCTGACTCAAGAAAACCAGCGAATCCTGGCCGATGAGTTGGTACTGGAACTGGACCAGGCCGTCACGGCTCGTACGGAGTATGTCGTAGCCTACGTTCTGACAGAACTGGATCTGGTTCCTGATCGCCCATCACCTTCATCTCGTTAGCTTCTTGCGGCGGCAGGGGGTTTGCATTCATGGGTAGATTTGTTATAACGCATGCGATACCATCCCATGATTCTTGGGCATGTATCTGAATCATGTTCTTGACTGGAAGGAGGCATCTCACGTGAAACCCTGTGGACTCTGCAGCAGGCTCCCCCTCGTGACACTTATCGTGGCCTTGACGTTTTGTTCAATGGTCACGGTTCCGGCCTGGAGCCAGCCTACAGATTCAGACTCGCAGCAAGGGACGGCTGCCGGCGCAGGCATGCAAGCCGCTTCAGCCGTCGCCACTATTCTCTACTTCCCGTTGAAAGCCGCGTTTGCCATCGGCGGAGGAATCGTCGGCGGCCTCGCCTACGCCTTCTCGGGCGGCAGCGAGCAAACGGCTAAGAACATCTGGATCCCCAGTATGTACGGCACCTACATCATCACGCCCGAACACCTCGCCGGTGATCGCGCGGTCCGCTTCCTCGGTGTCGCAGCAGAGAGTGAAGGAACATCGGACGAATCCGCTCCGATGAGCGACTTTGCTCCTGAACCAGCCCGGTGATATGAAACCTGTCATCGGCGTGACTCCAGACTTCAATGCCGGTGACAGGGAAGACATGGGCGGACGCGAGCCAACCTACTTCCTGCGAGCTCGCTACATTCGAGCCATCGAAGAGCTCGGTGGCATTCCCCTCATCCTCCCCCTCGTAGCAGACACAGCCGCCCGTCGGCTGCTCCTCGATCGTGTCGACGGACTTCTGCTCACCGGCAGCGGTCCCGACCTGCCGCCGCGCTTCTATGGAGAACGCCGGCGCTACAAGTTTCCACTGGTAAGTGCGCGTCGCGCCGACTTTGAACTGGAGTTGGTCCGCCAAGCCAGAACCCGCGACCTTCCGCTCTTGGGGATTTGTGGAGGCATGCAGACGGTCAACGTCGCGTGCGGAGGCAGCCTCTTCCAGGATATTCCGTCACAGGTCCAGAACGCGTTGGACCATCGCCAGAAAACGACGGCGACCCATGTCTCTCATCCCGTCACCGTCACGCCGAAGAGCTTGCTCAAGACAATCGTCAACAAGGCAACGCTCATGGTCAACAGCTCCCATCATCAATCTGTCAAAACGGTGGCCCCTTCACTGACTGCGAGCGCCGCTGCCCCCGACGGAATCGTGGAAGCGATCGAGTCGTCCACGCACCGATTTTTGCTCGCCATTCAGTGGCACCCCGAATTCCTCTTTGAACGCCACGAGGCCCACCGGCGGCTTTTCGAGGCTTTGCTGCGCGCCGCAAAACGAACCCGCGCATGAACTGCGCCAGCCGTCCGAGACACCATCAACGCCGTCAGCGCTGTAATTCGCCTGCTATACTTGACTCCATATGGAGCCTCATGATCTCGATCCCGTTGCAGCGAATCCCGCCCCTCTTGAGTCAGGAGAGTCCGTGACGAGTCGCTTCTTTCGGACTAAATCCATCAGCCAAATTCTGGCGGATGCGGACCATCCGGGCCATCGGCTGAAGAAGACCCTGAGCGTGTGGGACCTCATCGCCCTGGGAATCGGCGCGATCATCGGGACCGGCATCTTCGTCTTGATCGGCACCGCCATCGTGGGAGACGCCCATCGACCGGGGGCAGGCCCGGGCATCATCCTCTCGTTCATACTGTCCGGCCTCACGTGCGCATTCGCCGCCCTTTGTTACGCGGAACTCTCCGCCATGATTCCTGTGGCCGGCTCTGCCTATACCTATTCGTACGCGACATTGGGAGAATTCTTGGCCTGGATCACCGGCTGGAATTTGATTCTGGAGTATGGAGTGGCCTGCGTGGCCGTCGCGATCGGCTGGTCAGGCTATTTCAATAACCTCCTGAGTCTGGCCGGCCTCGAACTGCCCCATTGGGCCACACATCCACCTGGAGGACCGGACGGGGGCATCGCCAACTTTCCAGCCGCGATCATCGTTCTGCTGGTCACGATTATCCTCGTCATCGGCATCAAGGAAAGTGCACGCGCCACCGGCTATATCGTTTGCTTGAAGCTGGCGGTGATTCTGTTCTTTATTGCCGTCGGGACCCCCGCCGTGAATCCAGAAAACTGGACTCCCTTCATGCCGCAAGGGTTTGCCGGTGTGGGCGCGGCAGCCGCCATCATTTTTTTTGCGTACATCGGATTCGATGCGGTCTCGACCACAGCGGAGGAGACACAGAATCCCCAGCGTGATCTCCCGATCGGCATCATCGCCTCGCTCGGTATCTGCACGGTGCTCTATATCGCCGTGGCTGCGGTATTGACCGGATTGATCCCCTATACAAAGATCGACATCCACGCACCGGTCGCCGATGCCTTGCGGCTGGTGGGGTTCAAGTGGGGCGCGGCGCTTGTGGCGGTCGGTGCGGTCGCCGGAATCACGAGCGTGCTGGTGGTGATGATGTTGGGGCAGATCCGGGTGTTTTTTGCGATGTCGCGTGATCGGCTGCTTGGCCCCTGGCTTTCCGCCGTGCACCCGCGATTCGGGACACCCCACCGTGCCACCATCCTCACGGGCATTGCGGTGGCGGTGCTGGCCGCCTTGATTCCTATCGGCGATGCGGCGGATATGACCAACATCGGAACGCTCTTCGCCTTCGTCCTTGTCTGTCTCGGAGTGATGATCCTTCGATACACCAAACCCGATCTGCCACGCTCCTTCCGCCTTCCCTTCATGCCGCTGGTCCCTATCCTCGGCATGCTGGCCTGCCTTGGACTGATGGCCTTTCTTCCCACACTCACATGGATCCGCTTCGGGGTGTGGACGGTCATCGGCGTCCTCGTCTATGCGGGCTATGGGCTGCATCACAGCAAACTCGCCCCAAAGAACGTCGGACAGTGATTCATTGTGAATGCTCCATTGATTTCAATGGTGCACTAAGTAGCTGATCCGATGACTCAATCCTAAATGGGGCTAGTTCAACTTGCCTGATGGCTGTGGCGCGGAAGCAGGAGCAGCAGTAGGCTGAGCATCTGCCACTGGGGCTGGGGCCGCCGGAGCGGGCATTGCGGCGGAAGGAGGAACAGTCTGAGCCACAGGAGCAGGACTGGTTGCTGCCGGAGCAGCGGGCTTCGGAGGAGCGGCCGGCTTCGGCGGCGCCGGCTTTTCAGGCTTAATGCCTCCTTCCCAGGCCGGACCGGAATACATGTCTGCCGTAAGACCCTTGGTCTTCCATTTCTCTTCGAAATCAGCGGCAGCCTTGTTGGGTGTCTCACCCACACCCATGACATCGTTCCAGGGGTACGCTTTTGGCCCGATCTGGCAACCGGATTCCGTGCGCTTCAAATACAAGGCGATCGGGTTCCCCCGATAAGGTCCGAGATAAATATGCACGGAGCCGACGTATTCGAGCAAGGAAGGCATACTTCTCTCCAAGAACGGTCATGATGCCACAAGAGGTGAGAAGAGGGCAAGGAGGCTGGTCACCACTCCACCGGCAATGGCAACGAAGCCCCCGCGCATGCCCTCATGTGTGAAATCATGTGATGGAGCCTGCGTGAGTGCCGGAGCGTTCACTCGAGAGGATCGATCCCGCGTTCAGACGCCGGCGTTCGCGAGTCGATCTCGGGCCTGGTCGATGGAGTGCAAGAGAGACCGGTGACTTCGGCAGCCCACGACGAGTTTGGCATCGGAAATCACGACGGGCCGATAGGGAAGAAGAAAGTGTTCTTTCAGACGTGCGATGCGCGCGAGGGACTGCTCCAATCGTTCGACCGCGATGGTACCATCCGCAACGGCTTTGTCCAAGGCACAGATGGCCGCCACTTCCCGATCGCGATCCTTGCAAATAAGCGGCATGTCGCAGCCGGCCAGAATCGACTGTATCGTGGCGTCTTCGATGCCGTAGTGATCGATGATGGCGTGCATTTCGAGATCGTCAGTCAGCACGACGCCGTCGTATCGCAGCTCCTCGCGTAGAAATTTCCCAATGATGGTAGGAGACAGCGTGGCCAGCCGTTGGTCATCCAAGGCCCGATACAGCACGTGCGCCGTCATCATCGTGGCAATGCCCTGTGCCGCAGCATGCCGGAACGGAGGAAACTCGATCTGTTCCAAGCGCTCGCGCGATGCCGTCACGACGGGCAATTCCTTGTGCGAGTCCGCATTGGTATCGCCATGACCGGGAAAGTGCTTGCCGCAGGCCACGACATGGTTGTCTTCCAAGCCTCTCACTGTCGCCATGCCCAATTCACACACCGGCGCAGGCGTGGTGCCGAATGCACGATCGCCGATGACCGGATTCGCCGGGTTGCTGTTCACATCCAGCACGGGCGACATGTTCATATTGATGCCGACGGCCTTCAGCTCTCTTCCAATCGTCGCGGCGGCGGCGTAAGCCAGCTCGGAGGAATTGCACCGGCCCAACACCTCGCATGGAGGAAAAATCGTGAACTCGTTCGGTAATCGCGAGACACGCCCGCCTTCTTGGTCGATCGAGATCAGCAGTGGGGAATGGGGACTGCAGGCCTGTAAATTATTCGTCAGTTCGACGATCTGTTCAGCCGATTCGAGGTTCCTCGAAAACAAGATGACGCCGCCAGGCTTGTACTCTTTGATGAATGCGGCGAGGTCCGCCGACACCTCCATTCCGTCGAATCCCACCATGAAGAGTTGGCCGATCTTGTCACGGGACATCATCATGCCCTTTGCCTCGCTTGTGCTACAACGCGCGGTCCATCAAATACTGAATCAGCAGCCTGGTGCCGATGCCGGTCGGGCCTTTGGGAATGTAGGCCCGTTCACGTTCGCTCCAATCCGTACTGGCAATATCGAGATGCACCCAGGGACAGTCCCCGACAAACTTGCTCAAGAACAGCGCGGCCGTGATCATCCCGCCCCCACGCCCGCCGATATTCCGCATGTCGGCCACATCGCTCCGCAACTGTTCGAAATACTCATCCCACAGCGGCATTTCCCAGACACGCTCGCCCGCGCGCAATCCAGCCTTTCGAACCGACTCTTTCAGCTTCGCATCCGTGCCGAACATACCGATCGCAAACTGGCCGAGCGCGACGACGCAGGCGCCCGTGAGCGTGGCAATGTCGATCAGCGCCGCCGGCTTGAATCGCGTGGCATAGGCGAGACCGTCGGACAAAATCAGCCGCCCTTCGGCATCGGTGTTCTGCACCTCCACCGTTTTCCCGGAGAGCGTCTTGACGACGTCGCCCGGCCGCATTGCGCGGCCTCCCGGCATGTTCTCGGCAACCGGAAGGATACTGATCAGATTGAGCGATAATTTCAGCCGCGCGGCGGCCCGAATAGCGGCCAGCACTTCCGCGCCGCCGGTCATATCCGCCTTCATGTGTTCCATGTTCTCCGCCGGCTTGAGCGAAATTCCGCCCGTGTCGAACGTGATCGTCTTGCCGACCAGCACCACCGGCCGATCGTCTTTCTTCTTTGATCCGTTGTACTGGAGGATGATGAACTTCGGCGGTTCATGGCTGCCCATCGCGACACCGAGCAGCGCGCCCATTCCGAGCTCTTCCATCTCTTTCCGTTCCAGGATCTTGAGACTCACGCCGGTTTCCTTCGCGACGGCCTTCGCCTCGTTGGCAATCTTGGTCGGCGTCATCACGTTGGACGGATGGTTGCAGAGGTCGCGGACAAACACCGTGGCCTCCGCGGTCGCCATGCCCCGCCGGATACCCTCGTCCAGCTGGCGCAACTGACCTTTCTGTGAAGCCAGAATCGACATCGCTGCCACGTCTTTGTTGGTCGGCCCTTCGCTGCGATAGACGTTAAATTGGTAGATCCCCAGAATGGCCCCTTCGGCCATCACCTGTGCCACATCGACCACCGACGCGCTGCGGGGCGTCACGCTCGGCAACGCAACAGTGAACGAACCGACCTTCGCTTGGCGAATCCGCTTCGCCGCATGTCCCATGGCCTGACGAATCTGGTCCAGCCCCACATCTTTCTTCTTGCCCAGGCCGACCAGGATCAACCGCTTCGCCGGAATTTTCCCCTGCGTGTGGAAGAGCACCACTTCGTTGGCTTTTCCTTCGAACTCCTTCGACTGCAGCAGTTCCCGCAACGCTCCGCCAAGGACCTTGTCCAGCACTGCGGCATCCTGTTTAGAAAGGGCCTCACCTTCGCAGTGCGTGAGCACCAGCGCATCAGCGCCCTCCGTATCGACTCGCCCTTGCTTAGTCTCGACCTGCATGATGTTCATTCCCCACACTCCTTGTCATTGGTCACTCGGCACTGGTCAACTGGGTACGGAGGCCTCCCCCGCCAATAACCCCTGACCAGTGGCTTGTGACATCTTTCACACCCCTCGCATGTCGGGGGCCCAAATATGCTTATGCATCTGTAGCTGAAAACGAATCGAGAGTCGATCCGCCAACACCCATTCAGCCAGCTGACGAGGATCAAGCGTACCGAACACGGGGCTGAAGTGGACCGGACATCGATCCGTCAATCCGTAACGCGCCACGACCTCTTTCGACCATTCGTAGTCAGTCCGATCCTGGATGACGAACTTCGCTTCGTCCTGCGGCCTGAGGCGCTCGACATTGGGCCAGTGCATCCGTGCCATCATGCCGCTTCCCGGGCACTTCACATCCAGGATGATGTGAACCCGCGGATCGACGGTGGCGGTATCGACGGCTCCGCTGGTTTCAAGAAGGACGGTGCAGCCTTCATCACACAGCCGGCGGAGCAGCGGCACGGCATCAGGCTGTGCCAGCGGCTCTCCGCCGGTTACCTCGACTAAACGGCGGCCATACGCATGGACCTTTGCCAGCACGTCGTCGATCGATTGCTCGATCCCGCCATAGAACGCGTACTCCGTATCGCACCAGGTACAACGGAGAGGACAGCCTGTCAGGCGCACAAACACGCAGGGCCAGCCGGCAAATGTCGACTCGCCTTGGATGCTGTAGAAGATTTCAGTGACACGCATGGTTTACTTTTTAACTTCGAATTTTCAAATCAAAATTATGGGGGCTATTGCCACCGCTGAATCGGCCAGTTCTCCTGCCGAGCCATGCGCCCCATTCCCCGGATAGGGTTCACCACCGTGGGATGTCCGACTGAACGCAAGACCTCGAGGTCACCAGGACTGTCGCCGTAGGCATAACACAGGGAGAGGTCCAGCGTCAGGTCCTGTGCCAACCGTTCAATCACCTGCCGTTTGCCCTCGCCATAGGGCAAGGGCGGCACAAGATGACCCGTGTAGACGCCGTTGATGTGCTCCAAGCGGCCGGCGAAGCTTTGGTCCACTTGTAACGCAGTCGCGATGGGGTCGATCAGGAAATCGAGCGAGCCCGTCAGGAGAATAATCGTGTGGCCTGCCCGTCGATGCTCCTCAATCGCTCGCATGGCCGCGGGGGAGACGCAGGGGCACAATTGCTCACGGCAAAACTCTTCCCCCAGCGGTTCGATCACCTGCGCCGGCTTGCCGGCCAGATAGAGCTTGCGTTCGCGCAGCGGATGCAGTGAGAGCGACGGCAGGTGCCGCATGAGCCACACAAAACTCGTGCGAACCTCCGGCCATCCAACCACACCGCGCCGCCACAGCCATCGGAAAAACCGGACTTCGCTGGCCTGGCCGGGAAGGATCGTGTTATCCACATCAAAAAAGGCCGCAACCTGACTGTTGAGGCGGCGCTGAGCATGCGACTTGACCAGTGTCATCGTGCGAGAGACGAACTCGGTTTGTGAAACGTGTAGCCGTGAATGAGCGGCGGGCCGATTCTACCGGAGGGTTCCTTCATTGACAAGAATTTTGCCCTACTTCTATAATGCCGCTCCCTTAGGCTGTCGTTCATCGTTTGTGAAGCACGACGCGCAGGGCGTTGTTCTCCATGGACACGATAGCAGCCTGTTTCAGTATCCCCGGTTGCGGGATGTTCAAACAGGTCGCTGGCAAGGCCGCAGCGAACGAGGGGGCGCGGCGTATTGTTTCTGGTACGTCGAGCTTCTGAGTGATGCGAGAACGATGCGGGCGGCTTGTTTCAACATCCCGCTAGGGGCCGAAGTGGTGGAATGGCAGACACGCACGTTTGAGGGGCGTGTGGCGCAAGCCGTGCGGGTTCAAGTCCCGCCTTCGGCACCAAACTATGCTTGCTCATTCCTCCCCCCGGCGACACGTTCGCACACCCGGCTGCAGGAACGCTCCTCCCCCGTCTACGCTGTGTCCCAGGTTCTCGCCACTTTTCGTTGGACTGCCGATACACCCATTTGGATCTAGACTTTTAACGGCTTTCCATAGGACACTGCCGCCCTCCTACGTGACCCTGCAGAACCAACCGGCTAGGATGGGCGCACATGCGGCTGTTGCAACCCGATCCGCACCCGACACGGACACTGCCGGTGTGTTCTCTGGATTTCTACGGCGAATGCGTTTGCTTCTTTTCCCATAGTCCCCGCTGGCGCCAGCAGCTCAATGACCCCTTAGCACACCATCTGATGGCGCGTTCCCTATTTCCCCGTCATGACATGTACTCAGCCATCTCACGTTGCCGTTGCACGTGACAAGGAGTCGCACCATGAGCAATACCGGTCATCTGCCCGAACTCGAGTCCCTGCGGTCGCAGGTGGCCGACCTCGCGCGCGAACTTACCGAGCGAGACCAATCGATGAGGGCGCAAAGCCGACACCTTGAGCAAACGATGCAGGATCTGCGCGAGCAGTCAGATCTGCTGCGAGCCATCGTCGAGGGAACGGCGCCCGGCACCGGAGAGGAATTTTTCCGATCGTTAGTCAAACATCTCGCAAAAGCCATCAAGGTCCGTTACGCCTTTGTCGGGAAGTGGCGTCAAGAAACCACGGCCACGGTACGTGTCCTGGCGATGTGGCCGGGCTCGGCCATAGCCGACCCGTTCGAGTACAACCTCCGAAACACACCGAGCGACAATGTGATCGGCCGACGGGTGTGCCTGTACGAATCAGGTGTGCAGCGGCGATTTCCCGAGGATCATCTCCTGGCGCAGCTGGACGTAGAAAGCTATTGCGGGATGCCACTGTTTGACCGATCAGGGAAACCGTTGGGCCTCCTGGTCGTCATGCATGATCGACCCATGACTCAGGCACCCGTTGTCAAAGACCTAGTGCAGATTTTCGCGACGAGGGCCGCCGCAGAGCTGCAGCGCCAGCAGGATGACGCGGCGTGTCGAGAGATGGAGCGCCGTTCGCGCTTCACTCAATTTGCTGTTGACCATGCGCAGGATGGCATCCTGTGGGCGGACGACTCAAACCGGCTGATCTATGCAAACGGAGCCGCCTGTCAATCATTAGGATACTCAAACGAAGAATTGCTCACCCTGAGTATCTCCGATATCGCCCCGTATCATGATCCGTCACGATTTGCACAACGCCCCGACGGTCTCAAGAAAAGTCCGGCCGCCACCTACGAATCGGTTCATCGGCGCAAAGACGGCACCGAGTTTCCCGTCGAGGTGTCGGTCAATTATCTGGAGCACGAAGGAAACGGGTATACCTGCGGGGTCATCCGCAATATCACTGAGCGGAAACGCATCGAGCAGGAACGCCTGCAAGCCTTATCCGACCTCCAGAACATCATGGAGACCGTGCCCGATGTCATGTTCACCCTCGACATTCAGGGGAACTTAGTGAAATGGAATCGTCGTATCGGTGAAGTCACGGGATACAGCCCGGAGGAATTACTGAACAAACCTGCCTTGGCCTTCGTTCCAACCGAAGAGCGCGACCGCACTGCGGCGGCGATTCAACGGGCCTTTACCGAAGGGTATGCGGAACTGGAAGGGCACATGCTGACCAAAGGGCACCGCACCATTCCCTATCACTGGACCGGCGCCGCGCTCAAGAATCCGCAGGGCGAGATCATCGGCATCACCGGAATCGGACGAGACGTGTCTGACAAAAAGCGGGCGGAGGAGGAACTCCAGCGCCAGCAGCGGCATCTTGTCGAGGCACAGGCTCTTGCCCATCTGGGGAGTTGGGAGTGGGTGCTTGACTCCGGCGACGTGCATTGGTCGGACGAACAGTATCGCATCTTCGGTCACGAACCCGGCTCGATCAGTGTGACGCACGAGACGTTGTTGGCCGCACTGCTCCCCGACGATCACGACCGCGTCTTGGCGGCGATCAACGATGCACTGGCGGGTAAGACACCCTACGCGATCGAGTGCCGGATTGTCCGTCCGAACGGCGACGTGCGCGTGATCAATTGCCTGGGTGAGGTGCATCGTGATGCTGCTGGACACCCGCTGAGATTGGACGGAACGGTTCTGGACGTCACGGAACGTACAGTCATAGAGGAAGCGCTTCGCGCTGGCGAAGAACGGTGGCAACTCGCCGTGCGAGGCAGTCACGACGGGATTTGGGATTGGAACATCCGGACCGGAGAGGTATTTTTCTCCGCGCAATGGAAGGCCATGCGAGGGTATGCAGAGTCCGAACCGGCGGACTCGATCAGCGAATGGCAGAGTCGCATTCATCCCGACGATCTCGATCGAGTGCTGCAGCGCATTGATCAGTACCTGGCCAAACAACGTCCCGAATATTGCGAGGACTATCGTGTTGAGCGAAAAGACGGGACGTACATGTGGGTGCTCGACCGGGGCGTGGCCCTCTGGGCCGATGACGGAACACCACTCCGCATGACCGGATCCGAGTCGGATATCACGGAACGCAAGCGAGCGGAGGAATCGCTGGTTCGCGGCCGTGATCTCATGAAATCTTTCGTCGAGCACACACCCGTTGCCGTCGCAATGTTGGACCGAAGCCTCAGATACGTGGCGGTGAGCCGACGCTGGCTGGACGACTATCGACTCGGACACCAGCCGTTGATCGGCAGGCATCATTACGATGTGTTTCCTGAGATCAAAGATATGAAGAAGTGGCAAGAGATCCATCAACGTTGTCTGTCGGGGGAGGTGGAGCGGCGCGAAGAGGATCGCTTTATTCGTGCTGATGGATCAGAAGATTGGCTCCGCTGGGAAATACGCCCCTGGCACGACATTACTGGGGAGATCGGCGGCATCATTATGTTTATGGAGGTGATTACCGAGCGCAAGCAGGCGGAGACGGCGTTGCGTGTCAGCGAGGAGCGGTATGCCCGCGCCACGGCGGTCGGAAAGGTCGGTGTGTGGGAATTGGACGTTGCCGCTGGCACCTACTATGGCGACGTCAATCTGAAGGCATTGTTCGGTTATGGAGGCGACGAACTTTCGGCAGATCCCTTTGTGTGGCTTACCCTCGTTCATCCGGACGATCAATCCATCGCTCTGGACCATTGGCAACGGATCGTCACCGGAGAAACGGACAGCTACCATTATGAGCTTCGGATGCTCAAGAAGGACGGCACGGTCATCTGGACGGATGTGCGAGGCCATGCCGTTCGGAGTCACGAGGGACAGCTTACCCACCTCTTCGGTGCGACGGTGGATATCACCGATCGGAAGAAGGCGCAGGAGGCTCTCGCGAAGAGCGAGCGCCAACTTCGCACGGTACTTGACGCGCTGCCCGTAGGCGTGTGGTTCACCGATCAGGCCGGCAGATCACTTCTGGCTAATCCAACGGCGACGCAGATTTGGTCGAATGTCAAGCGGGTCGGATTGCAGAACCCGGACAACCCAATAGGCTGGTGGGAATCCGTCGAACCGGCCAACGAACCGCATCGCTGGGCCTTGAGTCGTACGTTGGCGACCGGCGAGCCGTCGCTGAACGAGACGATCGACCTCGACTGCCTCGATGGGACGCGCAAATCGATCCGCAACACGACGGTCCCGGTCAAAGACGAGAACGGCATTGTGCTCGGAGCCATCGTGCTCAACGAAGACATCACGAGTCTCCGTCATGCTGAAGAAGCGCTCAAATTGACCCAATTCTCGGTCGACCAGGCGGTAGAAGGGTTTTTCTGGATCAGTCCCGATGCCAGGATCCTCAACGTGAACCAGGCCGCGTGCCGCCTGCTGGAATATACTCGCGACGAACTGATGGCCATGACCCTCCACGACATCAATCCGAATTTTCCTCCGGAAGTCTGGCCTGCCCATTGGGAGGAGTTGAAACAAACGGGCTCCATGACGGTCGAGTCAAAACATTGGTCGAAAACCGGTCGTGTTCTCGATACGGAGGTCACCGTCAATTATCTGCGGTACGAAGGAAAAGAATACAACTGCGCCATCATGCGGGATATCGGAGAGCGCAGACGGGCGGATGCGGCTCTTCGTCTAAGCGAAGAACGGTATCGGTCGCTGTACGACGATACCCCGATCATGTACTTTACCCTCGCGACGGACGGTACGGTGTACTCGGTCAACCGTTTCGGGGCGGAACAGCTAGGATACCGGGTGGAGGAATTAGTCGGGAACTCTGTACTCGGTCTCTTTCACGAAGACGATCAAGAAGTCGTTGCCGCGCGTCTGTCTGAGTGTCTTGCGACACCGGAAACAACGAGACACTGGGAATTGCGGAAGGTACGGAAAGACGGGAGCATTATTTGGACGGGGGAAACGGCCCGTGTGGGGCAGTCTTCGACCGGAGAGACCATCGTGTTGGTGACAGGTGAAAACATCACCGAACGCAAACGGACGGAGGCGACGCTCCGTCGGAGTGAAGAACGGTTCAGAACCATATTCACGCAAGCGCCGATTGGGATGGCGCTCGTCGATTCACTGACGGGAAAGTTGCATGAAGTCAATTCTAAGCTTGCTCAAATCGCAGGGAGGACGACGGAGGAACTGCGCGGCCTCGACTGGATGAGCATCACCCACCCGGACGACGTGCAAACGGATTTGGATAACACGGCCAGGCTGATTGCCGGGGAAATAGCCGGATTCCAGATGGAGAAACGCTATATCCGTCCCGATGGCGCGGTGGCGTGGATCAACTTGGCCGTGGCTCCAATCCAAGTTGAAGAGCACGCCGGTCCGCGCCACCTCGCAATGAGTGAGGACATCACCGAGCGCAAGGAGGCAGAAGCGTCACTGCGCCAGAGCGAAGAACGCTACCGGTCCTTGGTAGACAACGCCCCGATCGGCATCTTCGTGAACGAGGAAGGACGGTTCGCTTACGTCAATCGGGAGATGCAAAAAATTCTCAATGCGACGAGTGCTGAACAGCTGATCGGAACGACGGTCTTGGACCGAATTGCTCCGGAGTTCCACCAGGTGGTGAAGGACCGCATCCATGAATTGCTGGAGAAGAACCAGCCGGTTCCGTCGTTGGATGAACGGTATGTGAGACTCGACGGGTCATTGGTCGACGTCGCCGTTACGGCAATACCCACCTCTTTCGACGGCACACCTGTGATGCAAGTACTGGTGCTCGATATCACGGAACGCAAGCAAACGGAAGAAGCGCTGCGTCACCGGGAACAGGACTTGCTCGCGGCGCTCGAAGAGCGAGAGCGGATCAGTGAAGATCTGCACGACGGCATCCTCCAGTCGTTGTATGCAATCGGGCTTGGCTTGGAGGCCTGTAAGCCGCTGATCGCGCAGCCGCCGCGCAAGAAAGCAACCGCGAACCTCATGCCGGTGTTCAACCATGCGATCGGACAATTAAACCATGTGATGGCGGAAGTCCGGAATTTTATTGCCGGACTTGAGTCGCAAGTCTTACAAGGGGGTGATTTCGCAACAGCCTTGCGAACCATGGTTGAGACAATGTCCGCTTCCAATGCAACTGCATGTCGTGTGACGATTGAGGACGCTGCTGCTCGACACATATCGACCGAACAGGCCCTCCATCTCATCAATGTGACGCGCGAGGCGTTGAGCAACAGCCTGCGCCACAGCCATGCCAAGCGAACAACGGTGTCACTCAAACAACTTGTCCACTCAGTCCGGCTGTCAGTTACCGACAACGGCGTGGGATTCACACCGGCCACGGCTCATGGTATCGGCCATGGACTGCCCAACATGGCCGCACGGGCGCAGAAAATCGGCGGGCGACTCGTCGTGCGCTCGAAGCCTGGCCAGGGAACCAAGATCCTGCTCGATCTGCCCAAGGAGACAATGTATGCCCACAACTAAACCCACGACAATTCGCGTGTTACTCGTGGACGATCATGAGGTCGTCCGCGTGGGACTTCGGACGGTGCTTAGTCAGAACCACCATCTCACTGTGGCGGGAGAAGCGGTCACCATGGCCGACGCGGTCCGACAGACCCAGAAGCTGAAGCCAGATGTCATCTTGATGGACGTCCGTCTCCCGGATGGCTCCGGTGTCGATGCCTGCCGTGAAATCCTTGCGGCCCGGCCGGACACGCGGGTGATTTTCCTGACGTCCTACGCCGATGACGACTCGGTCCTGGCGGCCGTGCTCGCCGGCGCCCATGGCTACGTGCTCAAGGAAATCGATTCCGCTACATTGATCCGTGCGATCCATACCGTCGCCGAGGGCCAATCAATTCTAGACCCGACTGTCACGGAGCGTGCGCTTCGCTGGCTGAGGAGCCTTGGAAACGGGTCCCAGTTGCCTGGGATCGAACGGCTTTCGGCGCAGGAGGAGCGCGTCCTGGCGCTTGTGGCCGAGGGAAAGACGAACAAGGAAATTGCGACGGCGTTAGGTTTAAGCGATAAGACGGTGAAGAATTATCTCGCCAACGTGTTTCAGAAACTTCGTATCACTCGTCGCGCGCAAGCCGCCGCATTTTTCATCAAGCGACAGAGCTAGCCTGAGACAATCGGCTCTATCGCTGTAGAGGCAAAATTTATCGTGTTATTCGCCTTCCACATCTAGTCATTTCTTCAGGATTTCTATAGGTTATGCGTCATCGTGGCGGTGACTCGTGTGGCTGTAGCGAGGCCATCGGTCAAGGTCATGTTGTGTCTGTGAAGGATCTGATGGCGGCCACCTAATCGAGACATTTTTCTTGGTTTACTTGGCTTCCCAAGCGTCCAAGGTGCTCGGCTGGATCATCCGTTGAACAGTTCGTCACGACTGTCAAGCAGCTACACACAAGGAGGTTGTCCTACTTGGTGGACATGACATCTGGTCTCCTCGCCGGATCTCTCCTGCTCCTGGGAATCTCTCTCTGGCGTCTCATCCGTCAACGACAAGATTGCTTCTTGAAGTCAAAAGTCATCGCGGCCACAAGTTGCAGTGTCGTGGTGACGGATGCTGCCGTGCCCCGTCATCCCGTCATCTACGTAAACCCCGCCTTCCGGTTGCTGACCGGCTATGCCGATGAGGATGTGGTCGGCCAATCCCTCTCCTTCTTAAACGGCCCCCAGACCGATCGTGGTGTCATCGAGAAGCTTGCCATGACGATCCAAGACGGTCGGGCCTGCCGCGTGTGTCTACGCCATTACCGTAAGAACGGCACACCATTCTGGAATGAAGTGACGTTGTCCCCGGTCAAGGACAAGGCCGGGCGCGTCACCCAATTCATCTGGGTTATGAGTGACGTGTCGCACCGCCGACAGGCCGAAGCCATCCTTCATGAGCCCCAGGATTTGCCCACTCTTCTCCCTGACCTGGCACCTGACGGCATGCTGGTTCATGCAGAAACGGGGATTGTCTATGTCAATGCGGCGGGCCTGAGAATTCTGGGAGCTACGTCCGCCGAACAAATTATCGGCAAACATGGCCTCGACATCGTCCATCCTGATTTCCGCGAGACGGTTCGGCAGCGGATGACGACGATGCGTCCATCGGGCGAATCGGTGACGCGCCTCGAAGAACGATTCCTGCGTGTGGATGGGTGCACGATCGATGTTGAAGTGTCAACCGCTCCCATTAGCTGGCAAGGGCAGGCTTCTTTGTTGGTCTGCTTCTCAGATATTTCTTCAAGAAAGCAGGCAGCCGCAGGGACCCATCGCCTCCAAGCGCATTTGCATCAGGCCCAGACCGCCGCCCATTTTGGAAGTTGGGAATGGGACATTCGTACCGGCACACAAATTTGGTCCGCCGAGCAACTTCGCATTTTCGGATATGAACCCGGATCACTCACCCCGACCTATGACACGTTTACGCACGCGCTTCACCCGGAGGATCGCGAGCGCGTCCTGACCGCCGTCGAGCAAACCCTCAACTCCGATAGCCCGTATGATGTCGAGTGCCGAATCATTCAGCCCGGCGGCGACATACGGTTCGTCCGTTGCTGTGGAGTCGTCACACGCGATCCCGTGGGCCAGCCCATTCAGATGTCGGGGACAGTTCAGGATGTGACCGAGCATAAGCTCATGGAAGAGGTGGCGCAGGAGCGGGACCTTCAGTTCAGACTCGTCGTTGAATCGGCACCCAACGGAATGCTGATGATTGGCCAGGACGGCGCGATCTCGCTGGTCAATGCACAGATTGAACAGATGTTCGGATACTCACGGGATGAACTACTGGGACGTCCAGTTGAACGCTTACTCCCTGAACACCTTCGACAAAAGCACGCCCGGCAGCGCCTTGAGTGTCTCTCATCGCCTTCACTTCGACCTATGGGAGCCACCGAGGATTTCTTCGGCCTCCGCAAGGATGGTTCGCAATTCCCTGTCGACATTGGGTTAACCCCTCTTCAGCTGTCTTCAGGCATAGCTATTCTTGCCACAGTCATCGACACGACGGATCGCCGACTGGCCGAAGAGGCCCTGCGCGAGAGCCAAGAACGGTTTGACCTCACGGCACGCGCCGGGCATGTCGGTGTATTTGAGCATCACCACCGAACAGACACTCTCTATTGGTCGCCCATCCTGCGAGCGATTTACGGGGTGACCGCTGAGGAACCAGCTTCCCTCCAGCGCTATATCGGGCTGATCCACCAAGCCGATCGCGACAGAATTCACTCCGCGCTCCGAACAGCCCATGACCCGACCGGCGATGGGCAGTACCAGGTCGAACACCAAATCATCAGGCCCGGCGGGGAGATTCGGTTTGTGCGTGTGCGGTCCCAAACTTTGTACGAAGGGGAGGGAGCCGCGCGTATACCCATCCGTACAATCGGGACCGTCGTCGACATTACCGATCGGCTGCATGCCGAGGCCCATCTGCGTGTTTCATCGAAGATGGAAGCGATTGGTATCCTCACAGGCGGCATTGCGCATGAGTTCAACAACAGCCTCACTGCCGTGCTCGGTTTCAGTGAGTTGACGCTTCCCTTGGTCCCGGCGGACAGCAAGGCCTATCGCCATCTCCAGCACGTCATCACCGCGGGGCGAAAGTCGCGTGAACTGGTCCATCAGCTCCTGACATTCAGCCAACAGAGCGATCAGGTCCGGCGTCCCCTTTCACTCCATTCCCTGGTGAAAGAAACGCTCAAACTGCTGCGTCCCACAATTCCGTCCTGGATCGAACTCCGGGAACAGATCGCCAAATCGACTCGCCCCATCTCAGCTGATACGACCCAAATGCATCAGATGATCTTGAACTTAGTGGAACATGCGTTTCACGCCATGCGTCAGACCGGCGGGACCCTGGAGATCCAGCTTCAGGACAAGGAACTTACCACCGATCAGGTGACTCTTTCTGGCCGACTCACGGCTGGATCCTACGCCTGCTTGACCGTTCGGGATTCCGGCGAAGGCATGGAGCCGGAGGTGGCCAGTCGGATCTTCGATCCGTTCTTCACGACCAAACCGCTGGGCGAGGGTCGAGGGATGGGGCTGTCCGCCGTCCATGGGATCGTGGCAGCGCATGGCGGCACCGTGCTGGTTGAGAGCCAGGTCGGAATTGGCTCAACCGTATCTGTGTATCTTCCCGCACTGCCACCTCGTGCCTCATCGGCTCCCGCGAAAGACGAACCGATTCCCCACGGACATGAATGCATTTTGTTTGTCGATGATGAGGAACCACTTGCCCGGTTTGGAGGCGAGATGCTAGAGTCGCTCGGGTATTATCCGGTCGTGCGCATGAACCCAACGGAGGCCTGGCAGGCGTTCAAAATGGCGCCTCAACGGTTCGACCTGCTGATCACCGATCAGACAATGCCCGGCATGAGCGGCGATCGACTTGCCCGAAAATGTCAGCAGCTCAGGCCGGATCTGCCAGTCATCCTCTGTACCGGTTCAGAGCAGACGCTGTCCGCAGACGAAGCCCGTTCACATGGCGTGACCGAGTTCGTCCTGAAACCGCTCATGTTGCACGATCTCGCGCACACGATTCGGCGGGTCTTGGATCTCCCCCCGCCAACCCCTAAGCCGTTCCCCGTCCCGTCGAGTCGGTGTCATGACCTGTCCACACTGTTGATCGAGGAGTCTGATGCCGTCGGTCCTCGTTGTCGATGATGAAGATCAGGTTCGCCAGCTCATCCGGGAAACCCTGGAACAGGCAGGCTATGACGTCCAGGATGCGCGCGATGGGAAAGAGGGGCTGGAACAGTATCGGACCAAACCAACCGATCTGGTCATCATGGACATCCTAATGCCCGATCAAGACGGCTTGGAGAGCATCATGAGGCTCCGACGGGAATTTCCCGCGTCCCGCGTGATCGCCATGACCGGAGGCAGCGACATGATCGGCATCCTCAATTTCTTAGATGTCGCAAAGATGCTGGGTGCCCGCCGGACCCTCCAGAAACCGTTCGAGATGAAAACCCTGCTCGATACAGTCGCCGCTGAAGTGACTACCTAGACGATCCATCTCACGCTCTCCTGTTCACGTGCGTTGACATCATGACGCGTACCCGTCAGACTCCGTCTCTCCATGCGGGTGTCCTGCCCAACATGATCCTCCTCAACCTGCTCCTAGGCGCCCTCGTCGCGGCGGTCGGGTTCTGGCTGCTCTGGGAAACTGCCCCTCCGGTCGTCGTTGCCGGATGGGCTTTCGCCGTGGGAGGATTTCTGTGGTGGAAAGCGCGGACGGTCACGGAAGTATGGGCGTGGTCTACCTTATTCCTCGGCCTGGAAAGCTTTGCCTGGCCGATGACGTTGATGACTCAGCTCAAGAGCGTATCTGACACGCCATCTGAAGACGAGATGGGAACGATCCTCTCGGCCGTCGTGCTAGGCCTGTTCTCATCCGTGTTCTGGATTTCTTTTTCCTACGGCCTCTTCAAACGGGCTTGGGAGATCGCCCCCGATCTGCCGAGCGACATCAGACCCGCACCGCTCGAATCCCATCCAACAAAGCAGAAGAACGTCCGCTAGCCTCACCTCATCTCAACGGGGTCCACATCAACTACGAATTTGATCTGTCCCTTCCGATACTCACGTTCCATTCGCTCGACCGATTCATGTATCCGACGGCAAAGAAGAGTACGATCGGCTCCCTTCACGAGAATCTGATGCCGGTGATGCCCTTTCGATCGTCCACCCATCACCGGCGCAGGCCCTAGGATCATGAACGGTTCCTGTCCACCGATTGATGGCTCGAAACTTTTCCTCCACTGCATCGCGGCTGTTTCAACCACTCGTTGATCTCTACCGGATACCGAGAGGTGGGCCAGATAACAGGCCGGTGGATAACTCAGCATCCGACGCGCTGTCAGTTCCTCTTCATAAAACCGATTCGGCTCACCAGATAGCACGGCTTGTACAGCGTGATGCGTGGGAAGCCTCGTTTGCAACACCACTCGACCCCCTGCTGACGCAGGCCGCGACAGACTCACGGCATCGACAAGCAAGTGGTAGGTCCGCTCGGCCGCACGAAAGTCCGGAACATTCAATCCGGAATCCGCATGGAGGATGCCGACCAGCCCCCTGTATGGGAGGGGTTCCCGCTGAAACAACGCTTGTGTTCCGATCAGAATATCCCACGCCCCCGACCTGACGCCTTCCCATACATGGCGGGCGGAGGCCGAACGGCGAATTGTGTCCCCATCGAGCCGTGCAATCTTGGCACGGGGAAACAAACGCCGAGCTTCGACTTCTACCCGTTCAGTCCCTTCGCCGACGGGACTCAGGTGAGTGGCCTGGCATGTCGGACAGGATTCCGGCAACACACCTACGACCCCACAGTACCGGCAAGCCAGCCGACCCACTCCCCGGTAGTAGGTGAGCGCCACCGCACAGGAGGGACAGCGTGGTACCCAACCACAGTCTCGACACACCAGTGCCCCTGCGTAGCCTTTTCGATTTAAGAAGAGAAGCACCCCGGTCTTGTTCTCCACGGCCTCACGCATCGCCACAACGAGTCGTCGGCTCAACAGCGTCCCTCCCGGCTCATCGCGGAGATCGACGAGTTCGATCTCCGGTTGACGCGCAGCGTCCGCTTGAACTGTATACGTTTCAGCGCCGGCATCCGTTTTCGATTCAAGCGATGGATGAGCGGAGGCCAGCACGACGAGCGCGCGTTCAACCTCGGCCCTCATACAAGCGACGTCCCGGGCATGATACCGAGGCTCCTGAGGCTCCTTGAAGGCTGGATCATCTTCGCCATCCACCCAGATCAGTCCGATCGATCGAAGCGGCGCAAAGATCGCGGAGCGTGTCCCGACCACAATCGATGGATTGCCATCCTGCACGGGCTTCCATCGATCGGATCCTGAAGATGGATGAAGGAAGGTAATCGGGAGCTTCGTGAGGATCGAAAGAAGTTGTCCTAACCATTCCGCTCTCGCCACCTCGCCGGAAAGAATAATGGCCGACTTGTTCATCGCATGCGCCTGTTGAATGGCATCGGCAAGCCGGCTGACGCGCGGTTCCCACTGAGCATGCAGAACAATCGTCTTTGTCTGGTTGACTCGAAGGCATTCGGCTACATGAGTCACCCAGTGGGGATCTGGTCTCGGAAGCTTTTCAGCAAGGAAGGTCTGACCTGCGTGCTTTTCTCGATCATATTGATCTGCAATCGTGTTCACGCTCCGTTTGGGAGAATCCGTCGTGTTGGTCTTCGATGTCGTGACGGTAATCCATAACTTCTTTTCGAGGACATCCACGGTCCGCCGACTGTTTCGATCGCGAGACTGCCGCAGAGTGGACGACAGGACCCCTTTGGATCGTCGAGCAATGCGATCGAGGATGGGACGCAGATGCTCGGGGCAACTCCCGGCATCGAGCGCTGCGCGACCCTGATCAGTGACAACGTATCGCACGAGTGAGGTTGTTCGCTTTGAAGTCGAGGGAAAAACCAGCCGAAGACACTGGCCCCAAGGGGCAACATAGTGTTCTGCAATCTTCCGGGATAATTCGAACAGCCTAAAAGAGAACGCGTCATCTCCTGCGGGATTGGCTAGGGAGCGGATCTCCTTGAGATACGCGGGGCTGATCCCCATGGGAGGATGATCACTCAGCGAGATCACGGCCCCTTCGAGCGTCGCTCGCCCAAACGGGACCAGTACCCGGTGGCCTATTTCAAGCGTCTGCACCAGCGCCGCCGGGACGAGATAGGTGAACGCCCTGGCAATGTGACGGGGAACGATAACGTCGGCATACAATGTTTGGGTTCGGCGGAGAGGTTCGGAACCTTCATCGAGAGGCATGGGCCATTGTACCAGCGTGGGAAAAGGGAGAACAATGAAACGGATAGACGCCGGCGACACGGCAACGTTCGGGATGAAGAAAGACGGATGCGACCTGGGGGCGGCTGGCCGCGGGGGATTCATGTGAGAGAATCCCCCGCTCAGGCCAATGAAGCTATTCGAGTGGTGCCTCGGCTGATTGCGGAAAATCTTGCTTGCTCGTATCTGAAGAGGCCGTGCCACTAGCTTCCGGCGATTTTGCGGTATCGGGCCCATCCATCGCGGGAGCTTCTGAGGAACTGCCCACAGACAAGGTGCCAGCGCCAGTCGCGTTTGAGTCATCAGAAGCAACGGCTGGTTGGTCGCTGCCCTCGCGCGCGCTCAGGCTTGAAGGATCGCTTTCTTGTTTCTGCACGTGACCCGGCATATCGGGTGGTGAAGCCTGTGGATCGGTTTCTGGAGCATAGAGCAGAATCTCCACGCGACGATTCCTTGTGCGGCCTTCCTCGATGGCATTGGTCGCAGCCGGCCTGCTATCGCCATACCCCACCGAATTCAGCCGAGCTGAATCCACTCCACCTTTCTCTACGAGATACCGGACGACGCCGCTCGCGCGGGCTTTGGACAACTCCCAGTTACTCGGATACCGCGACTTCAGCGTAGGACCAATCTCCACATTGTCCGCATGGCCTTCCACTCGAATCAGCCTGGTATCGCCGCTGGTGTGCAGATATTCGATCAACTGGTCCAATACTTTGTAGCTATCAGGCTTGATCGCCGCTTCGCCGGAATCATAGCGAAGGAAATTCGCCAGCTCGCCCAGGTTAATGCGGCTTTGCCCGGACGCATCCTGCACTGTCAATTTGCTTGCCACCAGATCAGCCGGCACAGCAGCGGCCTGCTCTACTTTTGCCGGAATCGCCTGTGCTGATTGTGAGACAGGCGCCAACTCCACGGGTTGAATGACCGAAGCCGAAGATCCGATGAGCTTATACCGGTCTCCTTTGATGACACGAGTGCTGGCTTTCACGACTCGTGTTGTCGCCGTGCGATCTTCCGTCGACAGCACCTTCAGCTGGCCGATCTTCCTCGGAGGAAGTCCTGCGCTGTGACGGTAGAGATCCATGATGTCGCCGGCCTTGAGCCCGTCCTCTCGCCCTCGATCCACGTAAACCACGTCGGACTGTGAAACCAAGGTCATCGTCTTGTCGGCCTGAAGTTCGACGATCATGCCGCTGAGATCAGCCACATCCGATGTCTGGCTGATGCTCTCGCTTGGCGACGGAGCAACGTAACGCATCACGGGATCCCCTGGGGCAATCGCGCCGTAGCTTTGGATCGCCTCCACTGTCGTGAGGGCATGGTCAGTATCAATCACTTTCACGATCGCCACGCGAATCGTGACGAAGCCGAGATACTCTCTTGTCGCCGGGTGGAACACTTTGCGGACCCGCCGGTAGACGGTAAAGAGATCTCCGACCGCCACATCGGTTGGGTTATCGAGCTTGAGATAGAGCGTTTCGCTCTTCCCGATGAGCATTCGATTACCCGTCGTCTGGTTATCCCCTGTGATCAAATTCACGATCCCGTCGTGCGGGGTCACTTTTTGAATGGCACCGCTTGCAAAGACAAGAGCTGCTTCACCTTGACGAACGGAACGGCTGTCTTGGGTTTGTGCCAATGCCCCTTGAGGTGAAACGCTGATGCCTAAGGACAGGAAGAGGATGAGTGGTGTCAGAGTTTTCATAAGATATGTTCCTTTTTGAGGCAAGTGCTGCTTGGCAAACCATAGCAAATCACGCTGTATTGTCAAGAATTTGAGCTTGTTCTCCCTCGCCAAATACCCAGTCGCTTGCGACAGGGGCATCATGAATGCGGGTTTGACGAAGATTTTCACCGAGTGTTATGGTACTCGCTGGGCCAGCGTCGTCCGGCACCCGCTTTTAGAAGGGTTCATCTATGAATGATTATCACGATCAAACACCTCCCCTATCACCGGGCTCACGCAAGAAAGATCGGATTGAGACTCAGATCCATCGGCGGCGAACGGCTGTTGCATCTTCTCCCTTGAAGCCAGAATGGGACATTTCGCAGCCCGGTCCACCCAGCCAGTTACGAATGTCTCCCTTGCGAAAGACTCCCCCTGCCTCGCTCAAGCAACCGGTGGCCATTTTGGATCGGTCCGTTCCTGATCAGGCCATCGCCAAACCAAAGAGATAGCGCTATCGAGTCGATTCCAGGCTTTCATCTTTCCATGAGTAGGAAAACCTTCACTTATTTTCACGCCACCATAGGTCGCCTTACCTAGGGCTTTCGGGTCTGTTTCAATTAGGTCCTTTGTTCGCTTGCTATCCCCAAGACCCCAGCACTAAGATCTCAAATCCTCTTTCCAGGTCAATGCCTTGTGAGACGAAGTCGATGAGCGGCCTAGACCTCCTCCTCGAATATTTAACCAAGTTCTTTCCGATCCTTCTCTTTATTTTCGTCGCGCTTGCATTCGGAGTCGTGACATTGGTGGTCAGCTATTTTGTCCAGCCCAGGTATCCAGAGCCGGAAAAGCTATCGGCCTACGAGTGCGGTTCTGAGCCGTTTTCTGACGCCCGCATGCCATTCCCGGTGCGGTATTACATCTTTGCGATGTTGTTCGTCATTTTCGATATCGAAGTGATCTTTCTTTACCCGTGGGCCGTTGTGTTTAATAAGATCGGGCTGATTGGGCTGGTCGAAATGATGATCTTTATCGCCTTGTTTCTCGTAGCCTACGTGTATGCCTGGCGGAAGGGTGCACTGGAGTGGGACTGATCCAACTGGGCCGTCATGACAAGGACGGTGCCCCTGATGTCATCACCGGCACCGTTGAAAAAGCCGTGAACTGGGCAAGAAAGGGCTCGCTCTGGCCCATGACCTTTGGGCTCGCCTGCTGTGCAATTGAGATGATTGCCGCGGTCTCGTCGCGGTATGACATGGACCGGTACGGGGCTGGGGTGTTTCGTGCGTCGCCGCGACAGTCTGATCTGATGATCGTCGCCGGAACAGTGTGTCGGCGGATGGCGCCCGTAATCAGAAAAATCTATGACCAGATGCCGGAGCCCAAATACGTCATTGCGATGGGTTCCTGCGCCACGTCCGGAAACATTTACGACAGCTACAGTGTGGTGCAGGGAGTTGATCGGTTCGTGCCCGTCGACATCTATGTGCCCGGCTGTCCGCCGACGCCGGAAGCCCTGTTCGACGGCATCTTGAAGCTGCAGGAGCGCATCATGCAGAAGCGGGTGTTTGTCACTCAGCCGGACCAGGTGAAAGCCAGCTTGAAGGTCTAACGGCGCATCTATGCATCAATTGATCAAACGGATTCAAGAAACCTTCTCCGTCGGCTTTGTCGGCGCGACGGAGTGGCGCGGCGACGTGGCCGTGACCGTCACCCGGGACACACTGCACGAGATGGCCCAGTTTCTCCATGATGATCCCGGAATGGATTTCGATTACATCGTCCACGTGAGCTCTGTGGATTGGCCCGACGATGATGAGCGATTCGAAGTCGTATGGGAGTTCTACTCCATCCGGAAGCGGCACCGTATCCGGCTCAAGACACGAGCACCTGAATCGGATTGCATCGTGGATTCCTTGACGGACCTCTGGAAAGGCGCGGACTTCATGGAGCGCGAAGTCTTCGACATGATGGGAATCCGGTTCCGGAATCACCCGGACCTCCGCCGGATCTTGATGCCGGACGACTACACCGAAGGCTACCCGTTGCGGAAAGACTTCCCCCTTCGCGGAAAAGGCTGGCGGGACACCTTCGATTTTCTCGACGAAGTCCCTCGATAGGACACCAAGCAGACAATGGCATTCGAAGATCAGAGAACCACAGTCTATAAAGTCAACCCGGAACACCCGGAAAGCGAGACCCTTCCGACTCTGCGAACGGAAGAACTCCTGCTCAACATGGGTCCCCAACACCCCAGCACGCACGGAGTGCTCAAGGTCATTTTGGAATTGGAAGGAGAACGGCTGGTCAAGTCGACACCGGTCATGGGGTTTCTCCATCGCGGAGTCGAGAAGCTTGCGGAAGACGGCACCTATCACCAATTCATTCCCCACACGGACCGGCTCGATTACGTCTGCGCGATGTACAACAACTTCGCCTATTGCCGCGCCGTCGAAAAACTCATGAACCTGCAAGTGCCGGAACGGGCCGAATATCTCAGAACGATCGTGGCGGAAGTCCAGCGCATCATCGGCCACCAATTTTGGCTGGGCACGCAGGCGCTGGACATCGGGGCGATGACCGTCTTCTTCTATTGCTTTCGCGATCGCGAAATTTTGCTCGATTGGTTCGACGAGCTGTGCGGAGCGCGCCTCACAACCAGTTGGTATCGAATCGGCGGGGTGGAGCGTGACTTGACCCCTTCGTTGATCGACAAGCTGAAACAGTTCCTCGCTTATTTCCCCGCGAAGATCGACGAATACATTGTTTTTCTGGAAACAAACCGGATCTGGGTGGGACGCACCAAGGGCGTGGCGGTCATCTCCGCTGAGGATGCCGTGAGTTTTGGATTGAGCGGCCCAACGTTGCGCGGCTCCGGCGTGGACTATGACCTTCGCAAGTATGAGCCCTATAGCGCCTACCCAAAGTGTGAGTTCAGTGTGCCGGTCGGAAAAAACGGCGATACGTACGACCGGTATTGGATCCGTGTGATGGAACTCTACGAGAGCGTGAAGATCATTCAGCAATGTCTCGAGCAAATGCAGGAAGGCCCTGTCATGGCGGATGTCCCAAGCGTGACCCTGCCGCCGAAAGAACGGGTCTTCACGAATCTGGAGTCGATGATCCAGCAGTTTAAGCTCTTCTCGCAGGGATTCAACGCTCCTCCCGGAGAAATCTACTGCGGTACTGAAGCGCACAAGGGCGAGCTGGGGTTTTACATCGTCAGTACGGGTGGGGGAAAGCCGTACCGTCTCAAGATTCGCGCCCCGTCGTTCATTCACATGGGCGCATTCGATCATATGTCCAGAGGCTACATGATCTCTGACGCCTGCACGATCTTTGGAACCTACGACATCGTGATGGGTGAGTGCGATCGCTAAGTGAATGAAAGATGCAACATTCAAAATGGAACGCCTAATCGTAACATCCTATATTTTGCATGTGTAATTTTTCATTGAGGACCGCATGGGACTGAAACCGGCAACGAATCCAGACGTCGAAGCCGCAACGATTGAACTGACCATCGACGGGAAGACTGTCGCCGCAAAGGATGGCGTCTCGTTGTATGACGTCATCTCGATCACGGGCAAGATTATCCCGGCCATGTGCTACCACTACACCTTCGATCCATTCGGCTCCTGCGGCATGTGCCTTGTCATGCAAGAGGGCAAGAAGGCTCCTGTCCGGTCTTGCACGGCCAAAGCAGCGGCAGGGATGATGATCCGCACCCAAGGGGAAGACCTCTTTCTGGCCCGCAAGAAGGCTGTCGAGAAACACCTGTCCGTACATCCCCTGGACTGCCCCGTGTGTGACGCAGATGGCCATTGTGAACTGCAGGACATGGCCTTCCAACACGGTGTGACGAACCTTGCCAACGCCAAGCAGAAGTTTATTCCGGAAGATACCCGCAGTCCGGTCCTCGACTTCAACATGAACCGTTGCATCGCCTGTGCCGAATGCATCAACGTCTGCAAAGACGTGTTGATGATCGACGCGCTGCAGTTCATGAAGAAGGGTGGATTCAATCAGGTGGTTCCGAAGGGCGACCTCGCGCTCGATTGCGAATTTTGCGGAGACTGCCTGGCGGTCTGCCCGGTCGGCGCCATTACCAACAAGTTCTCCAAATATCTGTACAAACCCTGGCAGATGAAGAAGACGACCACCACCTGCAATTACTGCGGAGATGGCTGCCAGATGTATTTGGAAACGAAAGATGCGGAGGTGATCCGCGTCACGTCTCCGCTGTCCTGGAAGAACAAATGGGGCGACCGATCGGAAACGGCCAAAGGTCACGGCGGGCTTTGTGTACGGGGACGTTTCGGATTCGAGTATCTGGACAGCAAGACCCGGTTAACGCAGCCCTTGGTCCGCGAAGGCAACCAACTGGTCGAAAAGCCCTGGCTGGAGACCATGCACCTCGTCGCGGACCGATTCGCGGAGATCAAGCGCAAATACGGCGCCGATGCCATCGCAGGCCTTATCACGGCACGCTGCACGAACGAAGAGCTGTACCTGTTCCAAAAGCTGATGCGCGCTGGGTTTGGAAGCAACCAGCTCGACAGCAGTGCCCGGTACGGTCACATGAATTTTGTGCATGCCTCGAAACATGCCCTCGGGCTCGGGCGGACACCGAACGATTGGGAGGATCTCACGAAGGCCAAAACCATCCTCCTCATCGGTTCGAACATTACTGAGACCAATCCGCTGACCGCGGTGCGGATCAAAGAGGCGATTCGCGTCTACAAGGCTCAGGTGGTGACGTTCGATTCCGCCGTGACGAACATGGCCAAGTTGGCCTCTCATCCGTTCTTGATCAAGCCTGGCACGGAAGGATTGGTCATCGACGGGTTGGTCAAGGCGACGATCGAGCAGGACTTGGTGGATGATGAGGCCACCAAGAAACATCCCAAGGCGTTCGAAGCCCTCAAGGCCGCAGTAAGAGGTCTATCGTTGGAGCAGCTCTCGACACAAACCGGCCTCTCTGCAAACGCATTTAAGGAGATCGCGGCCATCTTTGCGGAGTCACCGCGTTCGATTATTCTGTGCGCCGAAGGCATCGTCAGACGAACGAACGGGTACCAGAATGTCTTGAAGCTCATCGATCTGGCCTGGGTCACAGGTAAGCTCGGCCAACCCGGCTGCGGTGTGAATACGGTGACCGAGGAGCCGAATGAACAGGGTGCGGTCGATATGGGTGTGGCGCCTGAATTCCTGCCGGGGCAGGCCCGGTTTGACGATCCCACGGCTCGCGACCGGTTCGCGAAGGCCTGGGAAGTGTCGCTCCCGGCTGTCGGAACCGGGGCGCACCTCGTTGAGATCCTCACGCGTTGCAAGAGCGGCCAGATCAAAGCCTTGTACGTGATGGGGGAGAATCCACTCGCGACCTTGCCGGCCTCAATGGAAGTACGAGCCGCGCTGGAGCGACTGGAGTTGCTGGTGGTCCAGGATCCGTTCTTGACTGAGACAGGCCGGCAGGCTCACTTCGTGCTGCCTGCCTGCACCTATGCCGAGAAAGACGGCACGTTCACGAACCTGGAGGGTCGCGTCCTTCGTGTCCGTCAAGCGATGGATCCGATCGGGGAGAGCCTGCCAGACTGGCACATCATGACCGCCCTGGCCAATGCCATGGAGTGCCAGTGGGCGTATCAATCGGCCAACGATATCCAAACTGAGATCATGAAGCTCTTGCCTGGATATTACAACCTCGGCCAACCACGCAGAGTCACGCCGGCGCCGGACCAATATTTGGCCAACGGATACGCTGCCGAGGTCAAGACCCGCTACCAGGCAATGCCAGACGCTGGTGAGAACGTACGCCCGTTTGCGTTGCTGATGGGTCAGTTGCTCATGCACTCGGGCAAGATGTCGACGGAAGCCCCCGGCCTCATCAAGCTTGCGCCGAATACCGGCAAGCTTCGAATGAATGCCCAGGATATGGAACGACTTGGATTACAGGATGGTACGAAAGTCCGTCTGACCTCCGAACTGGGATCACTCCAACTCGGCGTCCAACCCGACCAATCCATCGCGCCCGGCGCCTGTTTCTTCCCTGAACACTTTAACGAACCGCCGGTGAAAGACTTGATGACCGTGTCGGTCGATGCCATGACAGGCGTCCCGACGTTCAAACAGACCTGGGTGAGCGTTGAACCGGCCTAAGCGGTTCTGTAGACTCGCCCGTCGGTGAGCAGGAGAGTACGATGAGCGTCGCCGCCCTGACCAAGAGAATTCTTCATGCTGCGTTGTTCTATGAAATTTGGGACGCGATGAAGGTCACATTCCGGCACATGTTCCACCGACCGATTACGTTTGAGTACCCTCGCGAACAACGGACGATCCCGGATACTCATCGGGGCGCCCTTGGATTGCTTCGATACGATGACGGGCGCGAGCGGTGTGTCGGCTGCGATCTCTGCGAGGTTGCCTGCCCCTCACATTGCATTAAAGTGATCAGTGCGGAGGATTCGACCCGCCCGCTCCAGCGCTACGCGAGCGAATTCTACATTGATGTGACGAAGTGCGTCTTCTGCGGCTATTGCGTCGAAGCCTGCCCGGTCAACGCGCTCGCGATGACCAAGATGTATGAATACTCCACCCACGACAAGCGCACCCTGCTCTTCGACAAAAGGCGGCTCTACGACATCGGCGAGCGTCATCTCGATGACGGGAAAAAATATCTGTATGCCCACAACCAGGAGAAAAATGCCGAGGAGAGCCGCGAGTATCGGTACTATTTCCCGCAGTCGGTACTGAAGTCGACCCAACCGCCTCCCAAGCATCTGAGCTGAGTCGAAGACATGGTGGCAGTCTTTTTCGCGTATTTCGCATTGGTGAGCATTGTCGCCGGCGTCCTGACGGTGGCGTTGAAGAACCCTGTGCACTGCGGCCTCGCGTTGCTCGCATTGTTGCTGCACGTATCCGGCCTCTTCGTCTTGCTGAATGCCGAGTTCTTGTGGGCCGTCCAGGTGATCGTCTACGCCGGCGCGATTTTGGTGCTGTACCTCTTCGTGCTGATGTTGCTCAACCTCAAGACCGACGAGCGCTATCTTCACCCATCGTACCTGTACTTCCTTGGTCCGGCTGTCTTGGGGGCGCTCTACGTACTCCTTCTCCTGCTGCAGTCTCCCTATGGAGGTGCAAAGGGTGATGCGCCCGTCGTCGCCGTGCTGCAAGACGGAGATACGCACGCGGTGGGCATCAAGATGTTCAGCGACTACATCTTGCAGTTTGAAATCGTCGGCGTGTTTCTGCTGGGCGCCATCATCGGCGCTATCGTGCTCGCCAAAACGCCGAAGCCGATGGATGCGGGGAAAGACTAACCCATGATTCCGCTGTCCGCCTATGTGGCCGTAAGTGCCGTGCTTTTTATCACAGGGCTCTTGGGGGTGCTCATCAGGCGGAACTTCATCATCGTATTAATGTCTGTGGAAATCATGCTCAACGCCGCCAATATCAATCTGGTCGCGTTTTCACACTATCTGGAGTCCATGGCCGGCCAGCTCGTCGCCCTCTTCGTCATTGCCATCGCCGCCGGCGAGGCCGCCGTCGGGTTGGCCATTATTATCGTTGTTTTCCGTGGAAAGATTTCTACGAACGTCGACGAAATGAATCTACTGAAGTGGTAATGTGTCTGACTTAACCGATCTGCTCATCAAGCTGATTCCGATTTTCCCGCTCTTGGCCGTCATTTCCAATGGCCTTCTGGGGAGCCGCTACTCTCACGACGTCGCCCATCGTCTTGCGTGGGGCTCCGTCGGCTTGTCGTTCCTTTGCACCATCGGCGTGTTCACCGACATCTTACGGACCGGAGCCGTTCATGAGGTCATCGCCTATCAATGGATTTTCGGCGGAGATCTCACCATCAACTTGGCCTACTTGGTCGATCCGCTGACCTGCGTCATGCTGCTCGTGGTGACCGGGGTGGGGTTTCTTATTCACGTCTACTCGGTCGGCTACATGCACGGAGAAGCGGGATTCACGCGCTTCTTCACCTACATGAACCTCTTCATGGTCTCCATGCTGCTCCTCGTGATGGGGAACAACTACGTCGTCCTGTTCATCGGATGGGAAGGGGTCGGACTCTGCTCGTATTTGCTCATCGGGTATTACTACGAGAAGGTGTCTGCGGCCAAAGCGGCGACCAAGGCCTTCGTGGTGAATCGCATCGGCGACGCAGGCTTCTTGCTGGCCATCTTCCTCGTCTTCGTCAATTTCAAGACGCTCGACTACACCAAAGTGTTTGCACAAGCCAGCCAACTTTCCCCGGAGATGGCGACGGCGATTGCGCTCTGCCTCTTGGTCGGGGCCATCGGAAAATCGGCTCAGCTTCCCCTCTATACCTGGTTGCCCGACGCGATGGAGGGCCCGACTCCGGTCAGCGCGCTCATCCATGCCGCCACCATGGTGACGGCGGGTGTCTACATGATCGTCCGCAACCATGCCATTTTTGATCTGTCCCCCACGGCGATGGGGGTTGTGGGCCTTGTTGGAGGCTGTACCGCGCTTTTTGCCGCCACGATCGGCCTGGTCCAGACTGACATCAAGCGGGTGCTCGCCTATTCGACGGTCAGCCAGCTGGGCTATATGTTCCTGGGCTGCGGGATCGGCGCCTACACAGCCGCCATTTTCCACTTGATGACCCACGCGTTCTTCAAAGCGCTCTTGTTCTTGTCCGCCGGGTCTGTGATCCACGCTCTGTCCGGTGAACAGGACATCCGAAAAATGGGCGGGCTCAGTAAGAAAATTCCCTGGACGTATCGGCTGTTCCTGATCGGCACCATCGCAATCGCCGGGCTTCCTCCTTTAGCCGGATTCTGGAGTAAAGACGAAATCATGGCCCATGCCTTCACCCATCACCACTATCTGCTCTATGTCATGGCCGCGATCGGCGCCCTTCTGACCTCCTTTTATATGTTCCGTGTGACGTATCTGACCTTCTATGGTTCGTCCAGGATGGATCATCATACTGAGGCGCATGTGCACGAATCGCCGATGGTGATGATCGGCCCCTTGATGGCGCTCAGTTTCCTGTCGCTTGTCGGTGGACTGGTCCTCGGATTTCCGCCGGAGCATGGCTGGCTTCATAAGTTTCTGGAGCCGGTCGCGGGGATCGCCAGCGAACACGCGGTTAGCGCCGGGCTGGTGTTTCTCTTGATGGGAGCGGCGACCGCCATCGCCTTGATCGGATGGGGACTCGCACACTTTCTCTATAGCGTGAGCCCGGCAACGGCCGACGGATGGGCCGCGAAGTTCTCCGGCGTTTACACGACGCTGCTCAATAAGTACTACGTTGACGAACTGTATGACTTCATGGTGGTTGAACCGTTAAAGCGCTGGGGAGAGATGCTTGATTGGTTTGATCGCACGGTCGTGGACGGGATCGTGCGCGGAGTCGGACAGATGGCAGATTGGGGCTCCGCAGGATCGACCTGGGTCGAGAAGCACGTGATCTATGCCGGGCTGAACGTGATCGGATACGGTAACCACCTCGCGGCGCGCGAGGGACGGAAAATGCAGAGCGGGATGGTCCACCACTACGCCGCCATCATTGTGGCTGGACTCTTTCTGTTGGCCCTTGTTGTCCAACTTGTCATTCAGATGTAAGTCGTGATGCGCCTGGCGTAACAGCACCCATGTTAGAAGAACTCACAGCTGGATTTCCGATTCTCTCGTGTCTCCTCTTCCTGCCCGTCGTCGGTGCCGCCGCCCTCTGGCTGCTCGACGACGAGGACATGGTGCGGACATCGGCTCTGACGATTACGCTGGTCGAGCTTGCCCTCTCCATCTTTGTGCTGCTGCGCTTCGTGCCGGAGTCCGCGGCCATGCAGTTCGCAGAACATGTCCGATGGATTCCCGCGTTAGGCATCAGCTATCACCTCGGCGTCGATGGGATCAGCGTGCTTTTCGTGGGACTCACCGCGTTTCTGACCGTGCTGGTCGTGGTCTACTCCTGGGACACCATCCGCCATCAGGTCAAACTGTACATGATGTGTCTGCTGGCGCTCGAGACGACGACGATGGGCGTATTCGTATCGTTGGACCTGATCTTGTTCTTCGTCTTCTGGGAGTTGATGCTGATTCCCAGCTACTTCCTGATTAAACTGTGGGGTGGGGGCGCCGAGCGCCATTATGCTGCGCTGAAGTTTGTCCTCTATACCCTCTTGGGCAGCGTGTTTATGCTGGTGGGCATCGCCTTGCTCAATATCAATTTCCACCAGTGGGCGTCCCTGCACCACACCGATCAGGCCTATTCGTTCGATCTGCTCGAACTACTCACCGTACCGATTCCCATCAACCAGCAGATCCTCATCTTCTGGCTGATGTTCATGGGATTTGCGTTCAAGGCGCCGGTGTTTCCGTTCCACACGTGGTTGCCCGATGCGCTGCTGGAAGGTCCTATCGGTATGGCTGTGGTGTTGGCCGGCCTCAAACTCGGCACATTCGGCTTCATGCGCTTCAGCATTCCGCTGCTCCCCGATGCCTCCAAGAACGAGACGGTCGTCACCGTGGTCGTCGTCCTTGGTCTCTGTGCCATTCTCTATGGAGCCTGGATGGCCTTGATCCAACCGGATTTCAGACGCCTGCTGGCCTACAGCAGCATCAGCCATTTAGGCTTCATCGTGGTTGGACTCTTCGCGCTGAATTATCAGGGCCTGCAGGGCAGCCTCCTGACCATGATCAATTTGGGATTCAGTACGGCCGGACTCTTCTTCATTGCGGGATTCCTCTACTCGCGCCAACAGACCACTCAATTGTCGGCCTTTGGCGGAATGGCGAAACGGGTCCCTCTCCTCGCCACGTTCTTTCTGATTATCGGATTGGCCTCGATCGGACTTCCCGGGACGAACGGCTTCGTGGGAGAGTTTCTGATTCTGCTGGGTGCGTTTAAAGCCAAGTGGTGGTTCGGAGCGGTCGCGGTGCTCGGCGTCATCTTCGGCGCCGCCTACTTTCTCTGGTACTACGAACGCGCCATGCTCGGCCCGGTCGGCAAGGCAGTGAAAGACACGATGCACGATCTTCAATTACGCGAACTGGTCATCGCCGTCTCGCTTTCGGTCATGATTCTGTGGATTGGGCTCTATCCGTCCCCCTTCCTTCGAATCATGAATGGATCGGTTCAGTCGCTCGTGGATCGACTCAATCACGGCACGGTGGCGGCACTCGGAATTCTTCCGACAGGACAAGGACGCTAAGCGTCATGGGAGAGTACGCACTGCTCTATATTCTCTTCGCTCCCTTCGCTGGAGCCCTCGCCCTGATTTTCGTCTCTAATCGGCAGCCCATGCTCGTTCGAGGCCTTGCGGTGGGCGCAGCCTTTGTCTCACTGATTGCGTCACTCTACCAATTTTATACGTACGATTTCGTCAAAGGCGGGTTCCAGTTCGTCCAGAAGTTTGTCTGGTCGAAACAGCTCGGCATTTCGTTGCATCTTGGCGTGGACGGGATCGGGGCTCCGCTCGTGCTCGCCTCGTCCATCTTGCTGTTTACAGGCATCTTCGTGTCCTGGCATATCAAGGACCGAACGAAAGAATTTTACATCTGGTTGCTGCTTCTGGCTGCCGCCACGATCGGCGTCTTTATGTCTCTCGATTTGTTTTTCCTCTACTTCTTCTATGAGATGTCCGTGATCCCCATGTACCTGTTGTTGGGGATGTGGGGCAGCCACACGAAGAAGTATCTGGAGATGACGGATCCCGAAGGGCTCAAGTTGAGAGACTCCGTCGGCTTCATCTTCAATTTCGCCTCGAACAGCAAAGAATACGCGGCCATGAAGTTGGTCCTGTTTCTGTCGGCCTTCGCCGTCGTGGCGCTGATGGGACTTCTGCTCATCTACAAGTATTCGGGGCTCAATACCTTCGACATTCTCGTGCTCCGCGAGCAGGCCACGCTCATGAATATTCCTGTGCTGGGCACAACCATCGACAAAATCATTTGGATATTGATCTTCTTCGGCTTTGCCTCGATCGCCCCGCTGTGGCCGTTGCACTCCTGGTCCCCGGTCGGCCACGCCGCCGCTCCAGCCGCGACCAGTATGCTCCATGCGGGCGTGCTCATGAAGCTGGGGCATTTTTCAATCATTCGAGTGGCGTTCGAAATTCTCCCTGAAACAACCAGAGAGCTGATGCCCATCGCCGCCGTGCTCTGTATGTTCAGCATCATCTACGGCGGGTTCGTGGCCTTTTACGCCAAGGACACCAAGTATGTGATCGGCTATTCCAGTTCCAGCCACATGGGCTATGTGTTTCTCGGCATGGCGGCGCTGGATTACATCAGCGTAAGCGGCGCAGTCATCTATATGTTTGCCCATGCCATGGCGACCGGCATGCTCTTCGCTATGGCGGGATGGGTCTACGACCAGACGCATACGAGAGACATTCCTTCGCTGGGTGGACTTTCGAACAAGATGCCGTTTATTTCGGCCTGTTTTGTCGTTGGGTGTATGGCGTCGATCGGGATGCCTGGCACGGTCAATTTTATCGCCGAAATCATGATCATCGTCGGGGCCTGGAACAAATATCCATTCCAAGTGATCGTGGCCGTGCTCGGGATCGTCCTCACCATGGCCTACCTCTTCAAGATGATGCGCGGCCTGTTCTATGGACCAATGGACCAAAAGTACAGCCATTCACATGATGCCGTCTCAGCCGTCGATCGGCTGCCGCTGTTGATCATGATCTCCGTCAGCATCGGGTTCGGTATTTTCCCGATGCATTTGTATAACGTCGTTCGCTCCGGAGTGGATCCGTTGATCGCCAAGATTGCGCATGTCGTGCCGGTCGCGTCGCATGAACCGCCAGGCGTCACGCGTGACGTGAAGGCTGGTTCCTCACGGCCGCATTTGGCAGCGTTCCCTGGTGACGTTTCACGCGGTGACTCCTTACGGAACAATCAATGAATTTTGAACTCACCATCTCCTTCGCTGATCTCCTGTTCCTGTTGCCGGAGATTCTCCTGACCTGCTGGCTCTGCGTGATCCTCATCGTCGATTTCACCTTCCCGCGTCTGCCCAAAGTGCAACTGGCTTATCTCAGCGTCGTCGGCCTTGTGGCCACGCTGGGCTGCTTGGCCTGGTTTGACCTGAACCAGATTTCCGGCTCGCTCTTCGGCAACATGTTCGTGCTGGATCGCATGGCGCTTTTTTTCAAGATGTTTATCGTCGGCGCCACGATCCTCGTGATCCTCGCGTCGATCGAGTACGTCAACCGTTTCGCATTTTTCCGGGGAGAATACTATTTTCTCGTCGTCATGTCGGCCCTCGGCATGATGTTCATGGCCTCAGCCAACGACTTACTCTCTGTCTTCGTCAGCCTCGAGTTTTCGACCCTCGGATTCTATGTCCTGGTGGCCTATCTCCGAGACGACCTGGCCTCGAATGAGGCAGGGCTCAAGTTTTTCATTCTTGGCGTGTTTGCCGCAGGGCTTCTCGCCTACGGGATCAGTCTCGTGTACGGTGAAACCGGCAAACTCGTGTTCTCGGAGATGGCCTCCGCCCCCCCTACTCCCGGATTGATCATCGGCTTTCTGCTGATCTTTGCCGCCCTCGGATTCAAGATCGGCGCCGTCCCATTCCACTCATGGATTCCGGACACCTATCATGGCGCCCCGACGCCTGTGACGGCGTTCCTGTCGATCGCTCCGAAAGGCGCGGCGTTTGCCATCCTGCTCCGGATCTTCTTCGTCGCGTTGGCAACATTCAAACCGATATGGATTTTCTTTTTGGTCGCGGTATCGATCCTGTCGATGACCTATGCCAATATCGTGGCCATCGCCCAACGGAACATCAAGCGTCTCCTGGCCTATTCCGGCATCGCCCAGATTGGAAACATACTGATCGGCTTGGCGGCCGGAACGAAAATGGGGAGTGACGCCATTCTGTTTTATCTCTTGGCCTACCTCTTCGCGAATATCGGCGCCTTTGCCGTCGTCATCGCCGTCAGTCACGCCATCGGGAGCGATGAAATTGACGACTACAGCGGCTTGAACCGTCGCTCGCCGTTCCTGGCCTTCGCGATGTTGCTGTTTCTCCTGTCCCTGGCCGGCGTACCACCCTTGGCAGGCTTCATCGGCAAACTCTATATTTTTGTCGCCGCCATTAAAGAAGGGCTGTACACGCTGATCACCGTCGGGCTCATCAACATCGTGATCTCCATGTACTACTACCTGATCATCGTGAAGAAGATGTATGTCAACGAACCCGTCGATCCCTCGCCCATCTCGATTGCTGGCCCGATGAAGGCCGTGGTCTATGTCGGCCTGGCGGGAACATTGCTGATCGGCATTTACCCCCAGCCGTTTATGGATTGGGTCGTGGCTGCGACGCTGATGTTTTCGAATTTCGCCGCTCCTTCAGCCTCAGTCATTCCTCCGATCCCGCCGTTCGGCGGATAGTTTTCCTGGTTTCGCCCCGCAAGAGTTCTGCTACAATTGAGCCTTGTAGCCTACAGGGGTCTCGCAGTACAGTCCCCTCTCTCGATTACCCTCGATGTTCGATCGCGAGTCGTCCTCGTCCATGGAATCACCCACGAACGATCAGCCCCAGGTTCCCCTCGCCCCGGCTGAGAAGCCCACACCGCCTGCCACCGGCACCGTACCCGCAAGGCCTGACCCGTTCTGGCGCACACCGATCATGTGGTTCCGCACGCTCACTATCGAGCGACGGATCTTGGCCGGCTTCAGCCTAGTATTTACCGGCATACTCGTCATCAGCGCGGTGTCGTACCGTAACACCAGCGTTTTGATCGCCAACAGCGGGCTCGATACCCGCAGCCACGAGCTCGTACAACTCTTGAGCACGATCGATGTCACCATGGACGAAGCGGAGAATAGCCATCGCCGCTATCTCGTCACAGGTGAAGCGTTGTATCTCGAAGCCTACAAGACGGTCGTTGAACAAAAGCCCACCTTCATCACGTACCTGAACGATCTGACACGGGGGATGCCCGAACAGCAGCACCGCGTCGACCTGCTCAATCAGATGATGGAGCGACAAGTGAACGCCGAAGCCGATGCGATTGCCCAACGAGACGAGGGGGGCTTCGAAGCCGTCATGAAGATGGCCCTCGAAGGAGCCGCGAAACAGGAGCTCGGTGCAATCCATCGAATCATTGCGGAGATGGAATCGTACGAGCGACAGGCGCTGCGGCGGCGGGTCATGGAGTCTGCGGCCAGTACGACGAATACCATCGTGCTCCTCGGCATCGGCGCGTTGCTCCAGCTCGTACTGCTGGCATCCGTGTATTATCTGATTCGACATGACATCACGGAGCGACGGCGTGTCGCCGCAGAACTCAAGCTGCGCGGTGAGCTCCTCGCGGCCGCGAACAAGGAGCTCGAAGCGTTCAGCTATTCGGTCTCCCACGACCTGCGTGCGCCCCTGCGCCACATTGACGGCTATGCCTCACTCTTGCGCAAAGCGGTGGGGGAGTCGCTGAATGAGAAGGCAGCCCGGTACTTGCAGACGATCTCAGACTCCGCGAAACAGATGGGACAGCTGATCGATGACCTACTGGTCTTCTCCCGTATGGGCCGCCAGGAAATGCTCCACACGACGGTCAACCTCGATCAACTGGTGAAGGCCATCCTTTACGATTTACGACTTGACTTGCAAGGGCGCGAAATATCCTGGACAATTGACACACTCCCGGAAGTGTCTGGCGATCCGGCCATGCTCCGGCAGGTGTTCATGAACCTGATCACGAACGCCGTCAAGTTTACGAGCACGAGACCGATAGCCAAGATTGAGATCGGCGTCGACCGGCGGACATCGGCAGAAGTCGTCATTTGTGTTCGCGACAATGGAGTGGGGTTCGATATGCAATACGCGGCCAAGCTGTTCGGCGTCTTTCAACGACTCCACCGGGTAGATGAATTTGAAGGAACCGGCATCGGCCTCGCCAATGTGCGACGCATCGTGCACCGGCACGGCGGACGTACCTGGGCGGAGGGCATGCCGGACAAAGGGGCGACCTTTTACGTGGCGCTCCCAACCAGGAGACCCCGATCATGACCGCCACAAAACCCATTCTGCTTGCTGAAGACAATCCGCGCGATGCCGAACTCGCCTTGGCTGCGATGGAAGAGCAGCGCATCTCCGATAAAGTCGTCCTCTGTCACGACGGCGCTGAAGTCCTGGACTATCTGTACTGCCGCGGGCAGTTTAAGTCCCGGCTCAAAGGCAACCCCGCGGTGGTCTTCCTCGATCTCAAGATGCCCAAGGTGAACGGGCTGGAAGTCTTGCGCACCATCAAGGCCGACACAAACCTCAAGCCTATTCCTGTGGTGATGCTGACTTCATCCAGAGAGGAACGTGACCTCGCCGAGAGCTATGCCTTGGGAGCGAACGCCTATGTGGTCAAACCGGTCGAGTTCCATCAGTTCTTGTCTGCCGTCAAAGAGCTGGGCACGTTCTGGGGCGTGATCAACGAACCGCCGCCAGAAGGATCCCGTTCGAGTAACTAGCCTTCCAATCGAGGTCCCGTGACGACTCCGCTGCGACTCCTCCATCTGGAGGACAACCCTATCGATGCCGATCTTATCGTCGCAATGCTGACGGAGGAGGGGATCCGCTGCGTGCCACGACGCGTAGAAAGTCGTGACACGTTTGTCGCGGCACTCAAAGAAGGCCAGGTCGATATGATCTTGGCGGATTATTCACTCCCAGGATTTGACGGCATCACGGCCCTCGAGTTGGCCCGCAAGCTGTGCCCGCATGTCCCATTCATTTTCGTCTCCGCCACGCTCGGCGAGGAACTCGCCATCGACACCATGCACCGCGGAGCCACGGACTACATTCTCAAACAACGGCTCGGCCGGCTTGTCCCATCGGTCCAGCGGGCGCTCCGCGAGCTCCACAATCGTGCGGAACGGAAACGGGCCGAGGAAGCGCTGCGCCAGAGCGAGAAGCAGCTGCGGCAGGCGCAGAAAATGGAGGCTGTCGGCCGTTTGGCAGGGGGACTAGCCCATGACTTCAATAATCTGCTCACCGTGATCATGGGCCATAGCCAGGTCTTGCTCAGCGACATGGGACCCGGTCATCCCCTGAGAAGTAAGATTGAAGAAATGCAAAAGGCCGGTGACCGCGCAGCGGCCCTCATCAGGCAATTGCTCACGTTCAGCCGGAAACAGCCCTCCGAGCCGAAAGTGCTCAGCCTGAATCCCGTCATCACCAACTTCGAGACCATGCTCCGGAGACTGATCGGGGAGGATATCGAGCTGGTCTTGAGAGCGAGCCAGGAGAATCTCCGTGTCAAGGCTGACCCGGCGCAGCTCGAGCAGATCATCATGAACCTGGTCGTCAACGCCCGGGACGCCATGCCCAAAGGCGGGAAGCTCATCATTGAAACAGCCTCAGCCAATCTTGGCCGCACACCGGTTTATCACCTCAGTCCACTACCCCCCGGTGCCTACGTTAGACTCTCCGTATCCGACACGGGGTGCGGGATGCCGCCGGAGATGCAATCCCACATTTTTGAGCCCTTCTTCACCACCAAGGAAGAGGGGAAAGGAACAGGGCTCGGCCTCTCGACAGTGTTCGGTATCGTTACTCAGAGTGGTGGAGGGCTGGATGTCACCAGCGCGATCGGCCGGGGCGCTCGTTTCGACGTCTACCTTCCCAGCGTGACGGCCGAGTTCGAAATGGCAGCGGGCCAGGATTCCACGCAGCAGTCAATGCGTGGCCATGAAACCATCCTGCTGGTAGAAGATGACGCCAGTGTGCGCGAACTGGTTCGCGATGAGCTCCGCAAACTGGGGTACAGAGTCTTCGAGGCCAAGAACGGTCTGGAGGCCTGTCTGGTGGGCACCCAACACATGGGAGGGCTCCAGCTCTTGCTCACGGACGTGGTGATGCCTGGGATGAGCGGGACGGAACTGGCCCAACATCTCCGCGTAATCAAGCCGGAACTGAAACTCCTCTTCATCTCTGGATACACCGACGATGTCGGAATCGGAGCTGATGACCCCGCCAGCGCCTATCTTCAAAAGCCCTTCACGCCGGAAGCACTGGCAAAAGTGATTCGTGATCTCCTCGATGTGCAACCGGCGAGAGCGATTCAGCCGCCTGAGACAATCCCGCAACCATCGCAAGTCAATCGGTCGTGAGCCATGCGCCGCCGCCTGCTTACTTTTCATCGCGGCATACCTGAGCCCATCTCACATCGGCGTTTCTGGGCCTGTACCCGCCGATACACACTTCATACGTGGTACCTCTTGCTGGCCGCGTGCGTGCTGCCGGGCATCAGCCTCGGCCAGGACATCATCTGGGAACAGGTTTCAGACGGTCTCGCCGTTTCAGTGTGGAAACCAGGAGAGGCTTGTCCTGCGGTACCCGCGATGTTAGCCACCGACATCGATCCCGAGCGCACACGATTTTCCGTTCACTACTACGCTCAGGAAGGACTCTCACAGCCGCCCACGATCGAGGAATGGCAGAAGCGGACCGGTCATCATGCGTTGTTCAACGCAGGGCTGTTCCGCGAAAATTTCGCCTACCTCGGCCTTCTGTATAAAGACGGACGGTCATTGGGAAGCCGCCGCCATACGTCATGGCAGGGATTGTTCGTCGCGGAACCGTCGACCGCCGGCTTGAAGAAAGCACGGGTACTCGACCTGGCCTCGGATGGCTTTGATGAGCAGCAGCCGCCGTACAAAGAGGCCGCACAGGCACTGATGCTCTTGGACCACACCGGTAAGATCCGCGTCCGTCAGACGGGGAAGCGCGCGTATCAGACGATCGTTGCCGAAGCCAGCACCGGACACATTCTCATCTTTAAGAGTCTCGATCTGGTCACTCTGTACGACATCGCCCAGTGCCTGAGGGATACGCTGCCCCTAGTGCGTCAAGCCATGGCCATGGATGGAGGCTCCTCGTCCGATGTGCTCGTTTCGGAGTCGCTGTGGCAGGGAGACCGGCAGACCGGAGATCGCGCTTCATGGAAAGTCTTGTTCGGTGGGAGCACGGCGACCCACATGCCACTCCCCACCGTGATCGGCGTCAGCCCGAGATAACAACCTCAACCCGTGGAAGGATGGCCAACGCCTAGCGTCGAGGACGTTCGACAGGCAACCCGGCTTCTACCCATGCGTTCATGCTGCCGGCCACATTGTACACGTGGCGATAACCAAGATCTGCGAGGGCCTCCGCAGCGATGTTACTCCGACGTCCCGACTGGCAATACACCACAATGTGGTCATCGCGCTGCGCGCCGATTTCACCATGCCGAGATGGTATCTCGCGGAAATCGATATTGAAGTCCGTGCCTGGGATGACACCGGACACATGTTCTTCGGGTGAGCGGACATCGACCAAAATAAACGCTTTCTTGTCCCCGGACCGCGTCTTGGAAAGGCCGGATTGCAACTGTTGAACGGTCAGGAGATAGGAATGGTGAGACCAGGCGCCTTCGCTCACCACAAGGCCGGCCGCGAGTATGCCTCCTAGTGCGACGACAAGCGCGGACTTCATCGTACCCTCCTTCTTCAACGTGCGCCTTGAGACCAGAACCAGACCCATTCATAATAGAAATACCATGAACGTCTGGTCAAGAGCCGCAGCGGTCGCCACAGTCATCTTTCTCGCCGGCTGTGCCGATGGTGTAAAACTGGCGCAGGAACATGACACCGGCGGGGTGGTCATCTACCCCTTCAAAGCAGAACAGGGTTCCCTGCTCTCCTCCTTCCGCAAAGAGGCCCTGGCAATGATGAACGACAAATGCGGCGGCGGGTCCTATGCCATCGTTCGTGAGGGAGAAACCAAAAGCCGTGCACGACTCGTCAGCCCGTTTGAAGGCGCGCAAGAAATCGTGCAGGAACGGCGGTGGGGGATTCAGTTTCAGTGCAAATGACGGTTGCGGGACAGGGATGATCTGCGCGATGGCACTTACGGCTGTTTCATCGCGCGCAGGAGATCCTGAATGGTGAGGAGACTGATGAGCTTGATCTTTTCCCGTTCCACTCGAGCCCACCCGTCCTGTTCTTGACGGTCGACAAGCGCCAACGCGTGCTGCACCTCGAGGCCAGCCTCACGAGCCGCTCCCACGGCTTTCAACAGCGATCCTCCGCTCGTGATCACGTCGTCCACGATCAGCGCTCGTTCGCCGGGACGAACGTTCCCTTCGATTAATTTTCCCAATCCGTGATCTTTTGCCTGCTTTCGAACCACGAATGTGCGCCAGAGACGCTGGGGCTCGGCACAGAATGCAAAATCCGAGATGGTCACCGCAATGGGGATCGCCCCGATTTCAAGACCGCCAAGGCAGTCGATTTCCAACCCGGCGAGCGCCTCGTATGCCAGTTGCGCTACTAATCGGCGAGCACCCGGATGGGCCATGAGCGAGCGACAATCCACATAGAAGGGACTGATCTGGCCCGAGGCAAGTTTGATCCCCTTGTCCGGGTCATATTTGAATGACTGCGTGTCATGAAAGGCTTTCGCCAGTTGCTCACGAATTGCGACCGTCATTACATCCTCGCGCGGCAGTTAAAAACCGGCGATATTCTACACTGCACCGCCGGTTGATGACATACCTTTTCAAGGCTCCATCTATTGCTATTCTTGGGAGAACCGCCGAATTTGCTCCGCCAAGGTGTTCGCGACAAGCTCAAGATCGAACGGCCAGGCATAACGGAGTACAACCTCCGGGTAATGTCTCCGGAGTTGTTGAAGGATCTCGGGAATCTCGATCTCTGAGTGCGATCCCCCCGGAGTAAACATCGTGGTGGTCACGATGATGTGGGTCGCACCTTTCTTGATCAACTCGTCAACGGCCTCTTCCAGTGTGGGTGTACAAAACTCGTTGTAGGCGACGGCAAAGAGCACCTCCCCCAAGTCGGCGTGCAGCCGAGACGCCACTGCCTCAAGGCCTGATTGATAGGGATCCGTCTCCGGCGTCCTCGGCCACTGGCGGATCTTGGTATCCAGCTCGATTTCTTCGGCCGAGGGCGGCATCTTGGCGGCACGCCGCTGGGCCTCCAACCGTTTCAGTTTCGTGACCAATTCCTGCGGGCAACCCTTGGGAATCCCGCCGTGACCAACGAGAAGCACGCCCTTCACTGCCTTGGTCATTCTTCAGCTCCTTTTCAATTCACCATTGTATCTACACATGATTCCGCAACACGAGTTCTTTCGGATGAGGATTGAGATAGACCTGGTCGCGGATGTAGCCGATGTCGAAGATCTGAACGTAGTGTTTGATCAGCGTGAGCGGGACGATCAAGGGCGTGCGTCCCCGATGATAATCGCCGATCACCCCTGCAAGCTCCGCTTTTTCTTGAGCGCCCAATCGGTCCTTGAAGCGGCCCAGAATGTGCTGCAAGACATGTACGTGCTTGCGTACCGTCGCCGTTACTGCCACGGCCTTCATGAAGAGGATGCCATAGCGCTCGATCAAGTCCTTCGGCCGATCGCGATCGGCGGAGGCAAGCAAGCGGCCTAACTGCTGGTAGTGTCGGCGGCTGTGGGCCAACAAGAGATATTTGTGCAGGGTATGAAACTCAACGACCGCCTTGCGAGTGACCGGTCCCCGCGCGAGCGTCTTCCAGCGGTGATAGCAGAACACTCGCTCGAGGAAGTTGTCACGCAGTTCTTGATCCGTCAGGCGATCTTCGTCCGTTATGGGTATCAACGGGAAGTGTTCTTGGAACGATCGGGCAAACAGACCGATGCCGTTTGGGGTGACCCGGCCTGAACGGTTATAGACCGGGACCTGCTCAATCCCGCAACTGGGCGAGTTCTTCTTGAAGACATACCCGGACAAGTCCAGTGCCCCGAGCAGTGTGTTTTTGCACCGCGAGAAATCTTTGAGCGGTCGTGTCAGATCTCGATTGGTCGAGATCGTCACCAACCGCGGATCTCGTGGGCCGCGGACGAGTCGCATCGGCTCGCGTGGCGTTCCAAAACCAGCTTCAACTTCCGGGCAGACCGGTACCCACTCGACAACATTTCCGAGAACCTCGACAAGGAATGCATTGCGCCGGTGGCCACCGTCATAGCGGACCTGGTCGCCGAGCAGACAGCGGCTGATGCCAAGACGGATTTGAGAGACGTTCAGGATCATATCTCTGGTTGCAGTGCCCGCATGAAGATTGCTCGGAGCGCGGAGTCCAGCTGGGGATACCGGAATTGATACCCGCCATCGAGGGCCACCTTCGGAGTCACGCGCTGGCCGGTGGTCATCAACGAGGCAAGTTCCCCGAACGCCAGGCGGAGTGCGAACGCCGGCACGATGAGCCAAGACGGCCGATTCAAGGCTTTCCCTAACGTTGCACAGAATTCCTTCATGGTCACCGCCTCTGGCGCTACCGCGTTCACCGGGCCAGAGACCTGCTCATTCGTTAGCGCCCATTCGATCATACCGATCAGGTCGTCCCGATGAATCCAGGATACCCACTGGGTTCCCGGGGCGATCGGTCCTCCAACGAACGCCTGAAACGGCGGGACCATCTTCGCGAGTGCTCCACCATCCTTTTCGAGCACCATCCCGGTCCGCAAGTAGACGACCCGAATGCCGGCGGATTGAGCCTCCAGCGCCGCCTCTTCCCAGGCCACGCAGAGGTTCGCGAAGAAATCGGAGCCTGATTCATTTCTTTCATCAAACCGTATTTCCTGGCCTGTGCCGTAGTAGCCTATCCCCGAGGCATTGATCAGCAGGCGTGGTTTGTTCGTGAGGCGGGAGATCGCTTGGGTCAATAGCCTCGTGGACTGCACCCGACTGTCCACGATGAGCTGCTTCCGCTTCTGAGTCCACCGTCCTGCTGCGATTGATTCGCCGGCAAGATTGATGACGGCGGCGGCCTCGTCTAGTTCATACTCCCACGAGCCTGGGCCAACGCCATCCCATTCGACAACCTTGACCAAAGGATTCCGCATCGCCTGAAGCGGATTGCGAGACAGGACCGTGACCTCCATGCTCTGACGGATCAGCGACCGGCAGAGCGCCCGACCGATGAAGCCTGTCCCGCCGCTCACCACGACCTTCATTGAATTCCTATGCTCCAGTTGGCGCCTGATAGACATATTCTGGTGCGAGTGCCGGCCGCCTCGCCAGGGAAGGATTCTACTCTTGACGGAAGATAGGGAGCAAAAGGGGGAAGGGGTTGGCATCGAAGCCGGAACTGAACGAGACGGAGCGGATTACGGTAGGCCTTGATAGGGGTTGTTTTCTCTCCCGATTTGCCGCCCGGCTAGCATCTATCCCACATCTGTCATGCTGGGTAAGAGCAAGGGGAGGCCTGTTGGGACGGCCCGACCGATAGGTCCTGATAACTCCCCTTTCCTGTCCTGATTCTCAATACGCATCCGCATTTAGGGGACCCCGTGCACACCAGACCGGAAAACTATACATCTTAAAGAAGCTGAGCACGTTGCCAAGAAAGACATCCACGTACCGTGCGTAGTCGGGAAGATTGGCTTCGGGCACCACCGACCAATAAGAGGATGACTGGACGTTGAGAAACGGATGGCCCGGCGGAAGGTTCGGACCTGGAGCGTCCACAAATGGACCCACCAGGCTGCGCAGATCTGCAGGTGAGGGCAAGCGCCAGCCTTTTTGACCACCGACGGTTTTCTTGACGCAGATGGTGCGGGCTTCGTTCCACGTGACAGTCGACGGCTGCGGGGACCTCTCCCACACGAGCCCGGTGGTCTTATCCAGGACCGCCTCGTTGTTGAAATCGGACAAGAGGACGAACCGTTCCGCCGCCGGCATGGCCTTGTCCCGGTTTTTGATGACGCCTGCAAGTAACTCTTCTTTCACCGACGGAACGGTGGCAGGTGTACCTCCCAGCTTATAGCCTAGGAGGCACAATCCTCCAACCAGCGCAACGATCCCGACCCGACTGACCCATGTGGTTCGTATGATGAGGTTCCCGAGTGTGAGGCGATGCGGGAAAATTTTCAAAAGTGCCATCCTTAATGGGAGGCGAATCCTACGCTACCACACTGAATGGATCAATGCCCCGTCGAAGGACGTGACGGCAACGATGGTAACGCCGATGAGCGGAGCAACTGCACGTATTGCGTCAGTTGGATTTATCAATTGGCAAGACCTGGTGTCCTCTTGGCGAGCCTCCGAAGAGGAGAGGAAGGATGGAAAACTGGCCGACTCCCTGCTTGAAGAACTGCACGAGCAAGTCAGATACGGTTCCTTTCTGCTGCTTTTGTTTTTCGCAATGGCGCATTCGAGAAGCCCTTTGTCTTTTATCGAGGAGCTTACGGAGTCTTCGCACAGCGACACCCGATGTGGTCGTACCGGTACGCCGGGTAGCTGTTACGCCGGTACGCTGAGCGCACTCCCAACGGTCCGTTGTGCCAGGACCCGCCTCGCAGGACTTTGTACTTGCCGGTGAAGGGCCCGATCGGATTCTTTGCCGGGCTGCGACGGTAGTAGTCCTCGCCGTACCAGTCTGCCGTCCATTCCCAAACATTCCCAATCATATCGTGCAGACCCCAAGGATTCGGGTCGAACGATCCCACTGGCGCCGTGCGTTCATAGCCGTCATCATAGCCCGCCATGATCGGCAAACCGGGAAACTGCCGCCTGGTAGTTTCATCCGCGATGTTTGCCACGTGTCGCGAGCCGGGACTTCCGTCTCCCCACCAATAGATCGTTCGAGTGCCGGCCCGGTTGGCATATTCAAACTCAGCCTCCGTCGGCAGCCGCTTGCCCGCCCAGCGGCAATAGGCGTCCGCGTCGTACCAGGAGATGGAAACAACGGGATGCTCCTCGCGATTCGACTCGAAGACCGTCTTCCCACCCTCCGGCTTGCGCCAGTCCGCTCCGCTGATCTCCTCCCATTCGCCTCCGGACGTCACACCAGCTGCCCCGCCTTCTTTTTCAGCCGTTGTCTCGTACCCGGTCTCACGCACGAACTCCTGAAACAACTTGTTTGTGACTTCGTACTTGTCCAGATAAAACGGATCCAGTGAGATCTGGTGCACCGGCCCCTCATCCGCTTGCCCCTCGGTGTCGCCCATCATGAAGTCCCCCGCCGGAATCAGGAGCATTGTTGCGCCGTCTTTGCCGGTCATCTCGTGGTCGGCCTGCTTGGCCCCGTCGTTGGCCTTGGCCAAGTCGCCCTGTTTAGCTGCCTCTATGGGAGTCGCGTGGACGCACAACAACAAACCCAGGACACCGGCCGCTCGTGGAACAAGTCGCATGATCCACCTCCACTCACCAACTGGCTCGCCGTCGTTATATCCTCTTACTCTTCGAGTTTTCCTGCACGGGAATACGTACGCATCCTACCATTTCTTTCCCCGCTCCCATTGGCGGAACCGAATGCGGGCGGCACGGAGTCGACTTCAGATTCTTATGTATGCCCCGCCGCGCCTTTAATCGCATCCCTTGAACTTCGTTTCCTGACACCGTCGTGCCATCTCCTGCGCCTTCTCAATCTGCGCTGCCGTCAATTGTGACGCCACACTGTTTTGATTCTTGATCGCTGTCTTCACATCATCGCCTCTCGACGCTTCGGCAGCGACGTTGAGCCACATGTACGCGCGAATGAAGTCCTGCGGCAGGCCTTGTCCATGGGCATACAGCACCCCCAGGTTGCTCTGCGCCCGTGCGTGCCCCTGTTCAGCCGCCCGTCGATACCACTGCCCGGCCTCTTCATAGTTCTGCGGCACGCCTTGCCCGTTGTCATACTTCACACCCAGATTGAACTGCGCGACCGCTTCTCCCTGCTCAGCCGCCCGTCGATACCACTGTACGGCCTCTTCATAGTTCTGCGGCACGCCTTGCCCGTTGTTATACATCAGTCCCAGCCTGAACTGTGCGCGCGCATCGCCCTGGGCCGCCTTTGTCCGCACGGTTTGCAGGTCTGCTGCTGAGACGTCGTTCGGCGGCAAAACTGGTACACGTCCTGAGGATTGCCCACCGTGTTGTCGCTGCATCTCCGCGAGTTGCGCCTCGGCGATCTGGGCAGGAGTCATGCGAGCTGCGACTCTCTCACGATTACCTGCTGCAAGCTTCTTCTCGTCACCCACCGAGCGTGCTTCTGCAAGGCTGTACCACATGTAGGCTCGCGCAAAGTCCTGCGGCACGCCGCGTCCGTTGGCGTACAGCACTCCCAGGTTGAACTGCGCCCCGGTGTGCCCCTGGGCAGCGGCTTGTTCGTACCACTGCCGCGCTTGAACATGGTCCTGCCGTACGCCTTGCCCGTTGGCGTACAGCACCCCCAGGTTGAACTGCGCCCGCGCGTACCCCTGGGCAGCGGCTTGTTCGTACCACTGCCGCGCCGTCGCATAATTTTGGGGCACGCCTTCCCCTTGGGCATACAGCACTCCCAAGTTGAACTGCGCCCGTGCGTATCCTTGGGCTGCCGATTGCTCGAACCACTGCCGCGCTTGAACATGGTCCTGCCGTACGCCATACCCGTAGTAAAAGAGCGACCCGAGCATTTGCTGAGCGAGGGCATCCCCTCGTTCCGCCAACGGGCGCCACTCCCGCATGGCTGTCGCGTAGTCGCCCCGTTCATAGGCCTCGTTCCCCTCATCAATGCCGGCCCATGCAGAAGCGGCAACACAAACGATCATGAGCACGAGGGCAATGGGGAGTCGGAAAGAGATCGGCATGGGAACCATACAGGGAGGTCTATTCACCCGTCTGAACACGCTCAGAACACGGCGTCAGCACGCCGTTCGCCACGTCCCTGGAATCACTGCACTGTAGAATGGGTGGTGCCGAAGCCGGGATTTGATTTGGGGCGAACTGCACGACCTCAGCAGTGTCACGCAGTTTAGACATTTTGAACTGGCTTTACAACGGATTTTGCCCTGCTATACGACCGTTTTACGACCGTGACCATGGACAGAACCTTTAGCGAAATAGAACAGATCATGGTGTTAGATACACTCCATCACCAACCTGTAATGTCTACAACGCTCTGAGAGGCCTTTCAAGAGGCAACAGCAATGATCACTCTCACAATTCCAAACGCTTCTGAGTGCCTCGCTTCAGCCGTAGACTAATACCATCTTTAGCCCCACTCGGCTCTTGCGCCCTATTCGCATCCCTCCTAGAATGAGCCTCTCTACGAGGCTCTCATGCCTTTTTTAATTCGCCCCTATCGTCGCTTCTCCGTCCCTCTCCTTCGAAACGAGGGAGCACTGCTCAATCTAACGGTCTCTCCAACAAGGCCTGAAACTCTTCCGGTATAGGCATGGATTTAAAAGGAGGCACATGCGCCCCACCGGTATTCCCTACTGGCACCCAGATTCGTGAAAAGATCAACCCCCCAAGAATCCTAGCAACTTGGCCTGCGATCTCTGTTGGATCCCGGCGTTTCCAGCCGACCTTCAGCATCCACCAGTGTGCTCTCGCATGAGGGAACGTGAACGACTGGCCGAGGATATGTGCGCGCTCGAGGTGGGCGAACGCCTTCCCGAGGTTGTTGCCATCGTAATACTCAGTCGCCGTATGCATCTCCTTGTCGTAGGCTTGTCGTAGTTTTACGTGCATGCTCCTGCCCCCTGGCTCAGCCATGAACCGACTGGCCCATTATCGGCCTTCATGAGGGTGTCCGTAAATCAAGGCAGAACCCGGAGAACCCATGTGGGCAGATTGTTCCAGGGTATTCTCAGCCGATATCTTAAGACAGGACCAGTATCGTACTTCACAAAGCGATACACAGGAAACCGACGGTAGGGACGAAGTGGGAAGGGCATGGAGGCCTCGCAGGGTGGCTCATTTTGGAAGGTACACCATAAAACTGCAAGGCGGGGCGTGGAGCATACGTGTATTAATCGGCAGACGTTTGTCGGAGGTCGCTTGGGTAGTAATTTGTCATTCTTGCTCCTCACCGGCGTATCCACCACGATGCGGCAGGTCAACATTTCGTGTGTGCTTTTGTCTGAGAATCTCCTGCTCCGCCTGAAGCCAGTCATCAAGGGGACCTTGGCGGATGCGTCGTTCGTAGATCTCACGAGCTCGTGTGGCGAGCCGTTCGTGGAGCGTGGCCGACTCGGTAGGTTTGGGAGGCTCTGGCGCGTCGTCTTCGATGTGGTCGGTTGCTTCCGTTTGATTGGCTTCTTCGATGTCACCAGTTCCTTCCCGTCTCCTCTCCCACGAATCAGATCGGTGACGGCCAGGCTAGGCCGACCGTGGTAAGGTGTCATGATGCCGGTTGAACATGGAGAATGGGAAGGACAGACAACACATGCCGACGACCCCACATCGCATCTACACATCCATCGAACGAGTGATCTGCAACCCTCTCGGACTTCTCTTCATTATTGGGTTGGTGGTCGTTGTAGTGACTCTCTTGGTGGGCACATCGCCCGACACGCTGAAGCCGTGAGTTCTAACTCAGTCAGTGTGTCCGACGCGATCAGGGCGTCAGAAGACGAATCAATGTCAGTGGATGCCTTAGTACTGAAAGCAGCCGCGAGCAACCGCTGCGTGACTTCCTCATAGCACAACGCTTCTAGCTTTTGTTTGAGACGTGACCGCGGGAACAAGTCCCGATGCACGTAGACCTGATCGTGTACGTCTTGCGCGTGGATTCTCAGGCATGTACTTGGTGATGCCTTCGGAGACGAGCGGCGACGACTTGACGCCACTCCCACGGCGGCACCGGCTGCGGATCGGCCTACAGGCCTTTCTTGGCCGCTCGTTCCGCAGGCTCTAACAGTTCCAGCCTGGCACCCTCGGCTTCCACTGTCTCTCTGTGGACGGCAACCCTCTAGAGGGTCTCTGCAGACCGTATGCGTTCGCCTTGACCCTCCGCCAGTAGACCGCGTATCGTCTGTCCGCGTCGGAGTTGTCTCGTTTCGCGCAGCCAGACTAGGAAAAGTCTGCCATGGAACTGCTGTTCGGCCCCATTACTACCGTACTGATCGTGCTGGCTGTTCTTGTGGCAATGGGTTTCAATGTGCTGCGCGAATATGAGCGCGCCGTGCTCTTTCGGTTTGGCAGAGTGGCGCGTGGCCTTCTCGGCGGGAATGGACCCGGTGTCGTGGTCATCATTCCACTGGTCGACACGCTGGTGCGCGTGAGCCTCCGAACCGTGGCCATGGATGTGCCGCCGCAAGACGTCATTACCAGGGATAACGTGTCCGTGAAGGTCAACGCCGTCGTGTATTTTCGTGTCGTCGACCCGCAGCGAGCGATTATCGAGATCCAGGACTACCTCTATGCGACGTCGATGATGGCCCAGACCACGCTCCGCAGCGTCCTTGGCCAGAGTCAGCTGGATGATCTGCTGGCCAAGCGGGAAGAGATCAATAGCAAGCTTCAGCTTATCCTTGACCAGCAGACCGAGCCTTGGGGGGTGAAGGTCTCAGCGGTCGAGGTGAAGAATGTAGATCTCGCCCAGGAGATGCAGCGCGTGATCGCCAAGCAAGCTGAGGCGGAGCGCGAGCGCCGAGCCAAAATCATCCATGCGCAGGGTGAATTCGAGGCGTCGCAACGGCTGGCCGATGCCGCCGACGTGATCAGCCGGAATCCGGCCGCGTTGCAGCTCCGGTACCTGCAAACCCTGGTTGAAATTGCCGCCGAAAAGAACTCCACGACGATCTTCCCCATCCCAATCGATACCATTGCCCCCTTCCTCAAGCACTGGGGCAACACGGCAGAGCCGTAGGCCGTCTGCCACAATGCCCCTGCGGTCCGGCTATTTTTTGTACGGCTCCACGTAATTTCTAGACAGGCTATTCCCTTTGCTATCTATCTTTACAGAAAATCCAACCACGCCACGTCTCCACGTTTCAAAGGAGAGACGAGTGCACTCACTCATGACGCCGGTGAGAGACCCTCGGCCGTCTTCGGCTGCGATGCGTGTTGACTAAAGTCAGGGAGTTTCCTGCATCCAACTGAATACGCTTCCTGTCCACTGTTTACGTGGGGCACAACAATGCCGGTGCGAGCGTGGTGCCCTTGGCGTCCCTCTAGGGTATTTAGATTTGGAACTAGGGCTTCACCTAGTTCGTCCGCCGACCTCAGCTTGCTAGAGTCTTACCGTATTACAGACAAATTCATGCCCGCGGTTTCTGAGCAGGACAAGCACAGGCGATCATTCCCATCTCTGACCACACAGAGGGTCGCGGAGGGTCGAGCCATGACGATCTCTGTATCCACGGTTCTCTCCATCGTGTTGCTCGGCACCTCGTTCGCGTTCGCCAATCCGGCAACGCTGCCGAATCATCCGGGCTATCCCATGGGCAAGGCCGTCGATCCCGTCACGGGACAATCGCTTGCGAACGATCCGGGCCAACGCAATGCGGTCGGGGATACGGCCTTGCGCAAAGCGGCAGCGGCGGATACTGCGCATGTGAGGCAGAATCTGTCGAGCAATCAACACGACACGCGCATCTTAGAAAAGCCGGGAGCCGGTCTTCTGCCCAGGGTCGAAGGTCTGAATATCGTGATTGCGCCACCGGTGAACGAAGCAACCACGATGCCCCCCGCTCCCAAGTAACGGATGCCAGAACCCGTAAGAACGATCGACGGTAGGATTCCAGGGGAAGCGCCATTAACCTACAACAAGAGGTGTTGTGATGACTGACAGGACTCAGGGCTGGACCAGCATCATCGGGATCGCGTTCGTTGGGCTGCTGGGCGCGACGGGGCTTGTCGGCTGTGAGCAACAACAGCCGGCCATGGACGCCACGAAGGAAGCGCCGGCCGTCTCGAGCCAGTCAGA
>Ga0326597_10000217_pt1 | contig 106788 bp, 76 predicted proteins | sample RVTome_12_FD_203789 | JGI IMG/M metagenome (GOLD analysis project Ga0326597, IMG submission 203789) | Soil microbial communities from uranium-contaminated site in the Upper Colorado River Basin, Wyoming, United States - RVT100D185 | ecosystem: Environmental > Terrestrial > Soil > Contaminated...
ACTCAATCCGCGTGAGCACCTCGACGGGCATCATGCCGTCAGATTACCCCCAGTCGCACAACCTGGCAATGGCGCCAGTCCACCCCGTGAACGCTTACGCCAGGAGGAACTCGCGCCGGCGCCGCTGGATATCGGTCGGCAGCTACGTCTGGTGTGGCTTGAAGAGCGTGGATAGGGGGACGCTCAATCCGCTGACCCGCCACCGCTGACGCACCAGTAGGCATCGCCAATCGCGACGTGCTCATCCGCTCAGCGTTCGAGGTTGTGACCGAGGCCGCTCGGCGAACCGGCCCATGTGCGATCGGTTCTCGGGATCACGGGCGGGTTTCCTTGACTGGACGCTGGGGCTATGATGCCCGACAGAGCGCAGGACGCCAGCGCGCAGGGCAAACTGTGCGCGCTGGGGTCCGCGCCTTGGCTCCTCGATCCGGACGGGCTTCCAAGGGAGTGACGGCCAAGGTGGAGATGTTGACCAGCTCGAATGCGTAGCTCGATCACGGCCCGGTTTGTTGCAGTGCGGAACGTCGTGTTCGTGCCGATTGCTCTCGTCGGTTCGCTGTCTGACGGGGTTGTTGCACCGATAGATCTCGCGCCGGCAATACTACCGCCCGAAGTGCTCTATCCTGATTCGCGCACTCGGGCGCCCAACTGTGTCGTCTTGCGATCTGAGGATATTGGCGACGACGGGGTGGTGGATAATCGAACAAGAATTACTTACGAGAGTAGTGGACGAATTCAGGAAGAAGCATTAGACTCTAATGCGGACGGTATCTTCGAGGCACAGGCGTATTACTTCTATGACGAGAACGGAAACCTGATTCAGATTCAGGTCGTGGGCGCTGAAATTGATCGGTACATTTACGATGCAGCCGGACGGCTGATCATCACGTCGCGATGGAAAGGCGGTCGCGTCGTTTGGCGCGATACATTGCATTACGATCGAGAGGGTAGGTTGGTCAAGGTCGTGCAGGATTTCAACGGCGACGGCGTTGGTGATCGCATTACCACTTGGACCGCGGGCGACCTAGAGTGGGTGGGCGTAGCCACGAGCAATCCAGGGGGCCGAGCAGCAGCAACGGAACGAAGAATTCTGCATGAGGGGCGTGTTGTCTTAGAGGAGTTTGATGTGTTATCTAATGGATCGGTAGATTCGTCGCATGGCTATAGGTACGATGCGATGGGGCGCCTTCTGGAGGTACTTACTGGCCAGGCGCAACCAACGGGGGTAGCCTATCGATACGAGTATCGCGATGATCTCGTGGTTACGATGATCGCCAATCCCGACTCAACCAGTGCGGATGTCACGTACTTCTATTACGACGACTCCGACAGGCTTACTGAGGCATTTAGCGTAGATCACGTCGAGCGCCCAAGGCGAGCACGCTATGATTATAGCTGTGAGTGACCCACGTTCTTGTGGGCAGTGGACGCGCACCGATTGCCCGGCGCTAAGCGTGCATGGGTTTGTTGCGCGATTTGTCTTCATGAACAGCATTGTATTGCTACCCTGCGTTGCATTGAATGGAATGCCGGATGGACTCGGCGAACCGATTGTTCTTCCCGCGGCAACTATGCCGCCGACGATCCCGTATCCCAACAAAGAGCCCTACGCCGTCGATTGTATTGTGCTTGCCCAAAAGGACAATGGCAATGACGGTATAATCGATCAGAAAGAATGGACAACATTCGATTCTCTGGGAAGAGAAGTCGAAGTCGCCGGCGACTATGATGTGGACGGCGTGATTGAGGGCAGATCTTGGTTCACATATGATGGTGCGGGCAGGCTTCGCGAGCGCAAGGATTTGGAGACTACTGGAGAGACAACACTAATACGAAGCGTGTATGATAGCGCCGATCGCCTGATCATTGGCACATGGTCAACAGACAAGCGAGTTTGGAGGCGCGAGACGTGGTTCTATGATGAGTTCGGTGTGCTTAGGTTGCACAGAGAGGATTCCGATGGGGATGGGAAGGCCAATCTTGAAACCGAGTGGGTGTTGAGCGGATCAAACTGGTCAAACAAGATCAGATTCAATGATGTGTATGTTCAAGGCGAGCATATTACTGTGCGTGAGAATAGAATTGTACTTATTGAGAGTGACACAGGGCTGGATGGTGATCTTGATGTAGTGTTTGGATTTTCGTATGACGATCGGGGGCGACTGTTCGAGATTATGGCGGGCAAGAGTAGACCGACGAGTGTGTCGTATCGCTTCGAGTATGAAGGCGAGTTTCTTCGACGGATACTGAGAAATCCCGGCACCGGCTCCATGGATGTCGAGTCATTTGAATATGACAAGGACGGAAGGCTTATCGAGCGCCTTGTTGTTGATCACTTTGATCCTCCCTTGAGATACTCATATGATTACGACTGCGGCTAACGGCGTGCATGCCTGCATGCAAGCTTGTCTGACTTGCCAGCGCCCTCGCCGAAAGCTTTTTCGCCAGCCTCGAGTGCGAGCTGCTCGACCGTACGACCTTCAGGGGGCACGCCGAGGTCCGGATGGCCTTGTTCGACTACAACGTCGCGTTCTACAACACGAAGCAGGTGCACTCCACGGCCACGTCAGATGCCCAGGGCAAGTACCGTTTCGATACGGACGCGGCCTGAGGGCCACGGACGGCCCAAACGCCGTGGACAAACAGCACATGGAGGGGCGCGACTGCTGCTCGCACTGAGCGGCAGCGGCCGTGGTTGGGTCGTGGACGCGGCGAAGTGGGCCGATGGGGGGTGACGAGGGGCGTTCGCGCGCGCTGGAGCGGCTCCCGCGGGCGGTGCGGGCGGGGCAGTGGTGCCGGAGGGGCGCGAAGGGCGGTCGGATGGCGGTGCGGAGGGGCCGCGGCGGCGCTGGAGACGCGGATGGGGCGGTTGACGCGGGGGTGGGAGGGGCTTAGACTGGCAGGGCTCTGGCGGGGGCGCGATTGAGATTCCTATCCCCTTCAGATCGGATGATCTTGAGTACGATTTAGGAATTGTGGCAATTCTCTTAACTGGAGGCGGACTGCGTGGATATTGAACACATCATTCAGGCAATACGCACAAACCAGATCCGCATCACAGAACACGCAGACGAAGAAGCGCAGGCTGACGATCTATCTTTTGATGAGATCTTTTTCAGCGTAGTTCAAGGCGCAGTCATTGAGAAGTATCCCGATGATACGCCCTATCCAAGTTGTTTGATCTACGGTGATACGTTTGAAGGACGGCCCATCCACAGTGTTTGGGCGTACAATGGCGGAAACCAATGGGCAGTCTTGATCACGGTCTATCGACCCGATCCCGAACGATGGGTCGACTGGAAAGTCAGGAGGCGAAGCGATGATGCCGTTTAGTCAATGTCCGGTATGTGGAGGCGAAATGTTAGTGAAGGACGTTGAAAAGTTGCTCCGAGGCGGTCTGCACACGGCTGTACTGACGGTAAGCGCTGAAGTGTGCTTGCGTTGCGGAGAGAGACTATACTCGGTCGAGACTGTTAAGCGATTCGAGGCCATCCGGAGCAAACTGGAACGCCAAGACGTGTCAGGGTTCCAGCCACTCGGACAGTCCTTTCAGGTTGCTTGACAGAGACGTACCATGCCGAAGGGCGGGCTAACACGCCGCTGGGCGGCGTGGCGGCGTGACGGTCACGTCGAAGAAAGTTTCGAGCGCGGACGCCCGTCGCCGCTGGGCCGACCTCCTCCGGCTGATCTACGAGGTGGACCCGCTCGTCTGCCCGAAGTCCGGCGGCGCGATGCGGGTGATTGCGCTGATCCAGGAGCCGAAGGTGATCGACAAGATCCTGAAGCACCTGGGGGAGAAGGGCCGCAATGCCCGCGCAGGGCCGTGGGCGACGGGGCCGCCTGCGGGCCACGCGGCGGCCGAGGCGGCATGAGGGTCGCACACAGCGCGAGGAAGGGCGCCGACCACCACTCGCAACGAGTTGGTGGCAGTGGCGGCTGCGTGGTGCGCGCGGCGGAGACGGTCTCCTGTGAAAGTCAGTTTCCCGTGATAGTCAGGCTGCCTGGACGACCGGCTAGTTGACATTGGGCGTCGATGGCCCGTTTCGGTGTGGACCGGCCGTTACGGCCACTCGGGCTACCTAGTCCACGCCACCCACTCGACGTCGCCCAGAACGGCGCTGGCGTCCCAGAGTCCGGTGCCATCTGTCAGTCCCACGAGCGCTACTGGCGCACCGTCTTCGCCGGCGAACTGGACAAGGAACGCATGGCCGTCGGGGGACCAGCCGATCTCCCCCGGGACCTCGATGCGCCGAACGTCGTCCATCGGCGGAATGGCGGGCAGCGCGGCAAGCCTGGCGATGCCCGTGCCGTCGGGAGCCGCGCGGAAGACGCCGTTGCCGGGCCACGCGGAGGCTTGGACATGGCGCAGTCCAAAGAGCAGCCCGCCGTCCGGAGCAATCGAAGGGCCGATTGCGTGTCGTTGAGGGGAGTAGTGGTTGGTAGGCTCGTCCCAGAGGTCCTCGATATCCGCGGGCGCGGCGATCGATCCCGAGGCGAGCACGTTGCCGCCGCTCGCCCGGGCGATCAGCACCCTGCCGTCCGATTGGACGGCCAGCTCCGTGCGCGAGCCGGCGTAGTCGCTCGGCGTGCCGGCGATCGGAGCCACCTCGCCGCGCGCGAGGTCGACGACCGCGCGCGACGTGCCCTCCCAACCGCCGACCCGGACGATCAGGTGGCCAACGCCGACCCAGCGATCTGGCACGTAGACCGACGAGAAGGGGCCGTCGCGATCCGAGATGTCGTGGGCCACGACGAGCCGTGGATCGCCTTCCGGCCTCTCCGAGACCCAGAGCCCGACCCCGTCGGACCACGCGACGCGCGCGCCATCGGGCGTGATGGCCACATCGCCCAGGCAGCCGATCGTCCACCATGCGGTCACCGGCTTCGCGGTGCATGCTCCAAGGGGCCGCGCGAAGGAAGGATCCACCATATCCACCGCGAAGACCGTGCCGCTCACACCCCCGCCGGCCGTCGGGTGCGGCGTGCCGGTCGGCAACGGTGCACCGTTCGCGTCGACCCCGATGCCGACGTAGACCGCGCGCCTGCCGTCGTCCGCGACCTTGAAGCCGCGTAGTTCGCCGTGCGTCGGCAGCGTCAGCGCTGCGTCCGCCTCGACGTCCAGCAGCGCGAGGTCGACGTCCCCATGAGGACCCTCGCCGGGAGGTTCGAGGGCCAGCAGCACGTGCCGGCCATCGCCGGCTACCTGCTGGCCGCGGAGCTGAGGACCGTCCGGCTCGGCCCGCCAGATTGCGCGGAGCCGGCCGCCATCGCTCGGCCAACGCCAGATGGCGCCCTCGCCGCGGCGCTGAAACACGATGGCGCCGGGCAGAGCCGGCAGTCCGCCGTCCGCTGCCAATGACGCCGCGGGCGCGGGCGGGTGGGTCACGGTTCCGTCCGGCTCAAACGCTTCCCCGGACCAGCGGCGCACCGTCCAAGCGTCCGGCTCCACGGGCTCGACGATCTCCAGCCGCGCATCGCGGTCCAGGTCGACGAGTGCGGCAGCGGCCCACAGCTCCTCTACGATCCGCGCCGAGCCATCGGCGGATCGGGCGAAAAGCGCGAGCAGCGGCGCTCGCCCATCGCCTGCTGGGATCTGGAGGAGAACGTCCTCGATGGCATCGCCGGTGATGTCGCGCGGCAGGAGGGCCGGCCGGAGTCGCCCGGCCACGTCGGCCAGCGACCAGCTTGCGGGAAGCGGGAGCGCATCCTTCACGTGCGGCTCGGCACCGACGTCCAGGAGCATCAGCTGGGCGCCGTCCGCGGTGCGCAGCGCCATGCCAGGCGCCTCGTCGGTGATCATCAGCGGCCACGCCTCGATTGGGACGATGCCGGGCGGCCCATCTCTGACCAGGTCCCAGCGCAGCCGCGGCGGCCGAACCTCGACGAGCGCGACGCCGAGCTTTGCCTCGAGCGTGTAGGTGACCAAACGGCCCTCCGTCGCGAGCGTGGCGCGGTCTATGTACCAGGCCACCGAGCTGCCCAAGTCGGCAACGAACGTGGCGCCGGCGGGCAGCGCGGCGCGAAGCTCGGCTGCCAGCTCGCCCGGCCCCCAACCCCTAACGCTCGGCCACGTGGGGATCGGCGTGCCTTCGGAGCGCTCGGCCATCGGGTAGCCTGCCAGGGTGGCCGTCGCCGATGGCGCAGCAACGGCCTCCGCACTCGGGCTGGCGTTCGCGCTGCGTGCTTGTGTGGCGGTGATCGTGCCTGGCGCGCGGGTCAAACCGCGGTCGCGCAGCGACTCGGGTCCCGCGCACGAGGTCGCCGTGAGCGGCACGGTCATGGCCAGCACGATCGCAAATCGACGGGTCCTGCTCATCGGAGGCCTCCTTGCAAAGCGGTCTCCGCAGCCGGCGGAGTTCCGATCAGCGTCGTCGATTAGGTTCGCGATAGCCCTGCACATCCCCGCTCATTGGGCGCCGACGAACCACCGATCGTCGGGGCAATGCGCAGCGCGTCCCTCCGAGCGGTGTCGCCTCGCACAAACGGGCTGCTCACCCCCGCCCGGCCAACACCTCCGCCGACCACGCCGCCGCCTCATCGCTCAGCGGCGGAACAGGTGACCCTTCGTAGTCGACGGCCAGATCCATTCCCACCGCATCGTAGACCGTGGTGAGCGCGGCCTGGAGGTCGAGCGGCACGTCGTCGTCGCCCGGTAGGAGCGGGACCGGGACGACCGGCAGTCGGACATCGATGGCGATCGGCCAGACCTCGACCACAGGCCTTCGTTCGGCGCGGCTTAGCACTACGAAGTACGGCGCGTCAGGCAGCGGTTCGCCCATGGGCACGCGCTGGCCGGCGCGGAGCAGATCGATCTCCAAGAGGTGCGCGGTGCTGAGCAGGACGCGCTGACGCTTGGCCAGGTACTCGACGCGCCCGTCGCCGCGCTTGTTCGTGGGGCTGAGCACCTCGATGACCGTGACCAAGCGCTGCTGGGCTGTGTCGCGGATCTCGATCGAGACGTGCGGTACGGATTCGGGCATCGCGCCCTGCATGCGGAGCGGCACGCGCGCTTGCGGGCCCGAGATCGCGACCTCCGCGACGCCTTTTCGGTGAGCGACTCCGACATCCGGATAGATGGAGAGCCCACTCTCGCTCGGCACCGTCTCGATGACGCAGCGCTCGGCCGTGAGCGCCAGGTATTTCGGGCGCAGACGCGGTGCCAGCTGCCGGGCAATCTCGGCCGTGAGCTGCGCATGGCACGACATCCACCGCCCGCCTTCGAGGTATGGGTCCATTCCGGGAAAGGGCGATGGCATGGCCGATTGCTCCTTGCGTGCGGTATGGGGAAGGGTAGCACGCTGGGGGACCCATGGGTCTTCGCATTGCGGACAGCTTCGCGCCATGCACCATCGTGAGCCGAGCTCACCGTATCGGCGATGGCTCCGTTTGCGTCGATGCCAGCCGGCGGGTCTCGCCTGGCGGAACGGCCGCCATACCTGGTATGGAGTTGGTGCCAGTCGGCATGAGGATTGGCTGCCACTCCTAACGGTGTATTGACACCAATCGGCAAGGCATCTGGCACAAGTGGAACGGCCGTCTTGTAGCGCGTGTTCGTGCAGGGTAATCCTCGAACACAACGACGTCAATCGAAATTCGCCCATCCCCGGACGAACGCATCACGATGGGCGGCTTCTTTCCCGCTGGCGCCTACCAGATCCAGGTCCACGGCCGGTCCGTCCCAACCGGCACCACCACCTTCGATCTCCGCATCGTCGCCGTCTACGGCGACGAACTGCTCGTCTCGAACGTCCCCGAGACGCTCGTGGCCGGCCAGGAGTACCAGATGACAGTATGCGCCCACCAGGCGGCGGTGGTCGACCGCACCGAAGGCGGCTCGGGCACCGTGTTCCTCGACCTCGGCGAGGCGCCGCTCACGATGACGCTGCCCTTCTCCGAGGTCGCCGCGTCCAACACGCGGCATCCCTGACCCAGCGACCCAGACGCTTGCTCCAGGCCCGCAGCGCCGTTACCCAGGCCGAGGCCGCATCGTCGTAGCAATTGCACGCCAGCGGGCGCGCGGGACACGACCCGAGCCGACGGCGGTCGAGCCGACTCGGGCGCACGACCAGGAGCACGACAGTGAACACTCTGCTTCGCTCGCTCGCCCCATGGCTCTCGGCCGTGGCGGCGAGCATTGCTTTGGCCATCGTCTTCGTAGGGACCGCTTCGGATGGCGCAAGCGCCGCCCCCCAAGCCAAGGTCGTCAACGCCGTCGACTTCCGGAGCGACATGCGCATGCTCTGGGAGGACCACATCGCCTGGACGCGTATGTATATCGTCAGCGCGGCCGCGGATCTTCCGGACAGGGACGCCGTGGCCGCCCGCCTCCTCCGCAACCAGACCGACATCGGCAACGCCATCGTTCCCTACTTCGGCCAAGCAGCCGGCACGGAGCTCACCACGCTCCTGAAGGAGCATATCCAGGGCGCCGTCGCCGTCGTCGCGGCCGCCAAGGCCGGCGACAACACCGCCCTCGACGCCGCGAACGCGGCGTGGTACGCCAACGCCGACGAGATCGCCACGTTCCTGAGCTCGGCCAACCCAGACCACTGGCCCCCGGCGGCCATGAAGAGCGAGATGAAGCACCACCTGGACGTGACGCTCGCCGAGGCGAGCGCCCACCTCTCGGGCGACACGGCGGCCGACATCCAAGGCTACGACGCGGTCCACCAGCACATCCTTCGCCTCGCCGACACCCTGAGTACCGGCATCCTCGACCGCGCCGCAAGCGCCGGCTCCACCGCGGCGCTGCCGGCCGCGTTGCCCAAGACCGGCCGCGGCACCACTGCTGACGGCGATCACGGCCTCGCGCTCTTCGTCCTCCTCGCCGCCTGGATGACGGTGGTTGGGATCATGGTGTTCGGAGTGAGGCCGGTCGGCGGCGCCAGCGCGCGTGGTGTCTCGAAGGCCGGTATCCCTGACGGGACGCCCAGGCTGTGATGCCCGACTGAGCGCAGGGCCTGCGCGCTAGCCCTGCGTCGTCCAGGGCAAGAAGATGTGTCCTGCGGTATCGACCGGCGTCTCTCTCGTTGGCGTCTCACTCGTCGGGGCCGGGGAGGGTGGGGTCCTCGTCGGGTCAGGCGGGGTGGCCGTGGGTGTCGCGCTCGCCGCCACCGGTGTTGATTCGTTCGTTGGGGTCACGGTCACGGTCACGGTCGCAGTCGCCGTCTCGATGGCGGTCTCGGTGGCCGTCGGGCTGGCCGGCGTCGTCGCCGTGGCCGTTGGCGAGCTCGTTGCGGCCAAGGCAGTCGCCGTTGCCGTCGGTGAGGCGGTGCCCGTGGCCGTCGCTGAGGCGGTGGCCGAGGGCGTCAAGGTGGGTGAGGGGCTGGGTGTTGGCGTGCCGACCGCGTTATCAGTGGTGGTCCGGAACCCGGCCAGGGCGATGTTCTGGTCGTCGAAGTACGATTGGGTGCCCGCGACCACGATGCGATCGGCCCCTACGAAGCGCACGCTCGAGCCGCACGCATTGCCGCCCGGGAATGAGGCCATGCCCACAACGGGCTCGCTGCCGCCCAACTTCGTATACGTCAGCATCTGGGCCCAGGCGAACCGTCCGTCGGCGCAGCCCGCGACCACCACCTGGCCGTCGGGACGCCTCTCGAGGGCAAAGGCCATCTCGTACCCGCCCAAATCGACGAACATCTTGCCCTCGCGCCAGCTGCTGCACGGGAAGCGCGCACAGGTCGCCAGCGCACCGTCGACCCTGAACTCCGCCAGCGCGAAGTCGCCCTGCCCGCCGATGTCCCGCACCCCCGCGGCGACGATCCAATCACCCGGCATGATCACCAGGGCGTTTAGCACGTCCAGCCCGCCCATGTCGGTGATCGTCCCCCCGTCGTTGCCATACAAGGTGTCCAGCGTGCCGTTCTCGTTGAAGCGTAGGATCGCAAAGTCACCGTCCAGAAACCCGCCCACGACGACCCGGCCGTCGCTTTGGATCACAACCGCGTAAACCCAACTGGCCTTGCCCCAGGACTGAACGGCTTTGCCGTCGCCACTGAACGACGTGTCCAGTGTGCCGTCGCTGTTGAACCGCGCGACGCCGAAGTCATGTCGGGCGCCGGTCCAGACTGGGCCTGCCACGACGATCTTGCCACCGGGTGCCAGTGCCATGGCGGTTCCGTAGTCGTCGCCGCCCTGAAAGTCGACGATGTTGTAGCCGAAGAAGCCGAACGAGCTGTCGAGGGTCCCATCTGGGTTGAAGCGGGCGATCATGAAGTTCTTGGCGAGGTTGCCGAAGGGATCGGTGTAGCCCGCCGCAAGGATCTTGCCATCACTCTGAACGGCGACGGCGTGGAAGACGTCCTCCTCGCCGAACCCGAACAGCACCTGACCATGAAGTCCAAACGACGTATCGACGAGGCCGTTCGGGAGGAACCGAGTCAAGGCGGCGTCATGGAGATGGGTGACAGGCTCGCGGATAGTGCCTGCCACGACCAACCCGCCGTCGGCCTGTACGGCCATGGCGTGAGCGGTCTCGTGCGAACCCGGTGGGAAGCCGGGCTGGTCAAAGCCGAGGGTCTGTTTGCCGCCATCGTCGAGCGTCCCATCCGGCCACAGGCGCACAAGGCCGTGGTTGCCGGCGAGGTCTACCCCCGCCCCGACGATCCGTCCATCGGCCTGAAGTGCGATGGCCTGGCCGAAATCTCCCTCGGGCAGATCGATGAACGAACTGCCACCGTCGCCGAACGAGGTATCGGCCGAGATGTCCGGATTCAAACGATGGAGCGCGAGCATGACGCCGGTCGCGACTTCGCTGCGGTGGCCCAGAAGCATGAGCTTGCCATCGGGCTGACGGGCTACGTCGTTGAGCTGGCCAATTGAGCGGATTGTGAGCTTACCGTCAGTGTCAAGAGTTGGGTCGAGCGAACCATCGGGACGATAACGGGCGATCCTCCCGTCTATGCCGTCGCCTCCCGCTACGACGATCTTAGCGTCGGACTGTACGGTCACTGCGTTCGCCCAGTCGAAAGCTCCAAAGTCCGTTGTAACTTCGCCATCGAAGCCGAAACTCGTGTCGGGCGTACCTGTGCTTGTGAAGCGCGCGACCGCGAAATCCAAGCCGCCGAGGGGATTCTTCGTGCCCGCCAAAACGAGCTTGCCATCAGCCTGCAACGCCACGGCGTTGGCCTCGTCCTCTCCACCGAAGCCGGCGGATCCCTTGCCGTCGCCGGCGAATGTTGTGTCGAGCGAACCGTCGCTGTTGTAGCGTGCCACGGCGAAGTCGTAGTCTCCGTCGATCCGCGCACGACCGACCGCGACGATCTTGCCGTCTGGCTGGACCAGCACCGCCTTTGCCTGGTCGGTGTCGTTGTCGAAGTCGGTCTCGACGTAGCCCCCGCTACCGAAGGTCGGATCAGGCGAGCCCGTCGGCGTGAAGCGGGCCACCAGGAAGTCGGCGGGCTGGGTGTCTGCCCATCCGGCGATGACGATCCTACCATCCGGCTGCACAGCCACGCCCATCGCACGCAAGCTGTGCTCAGGGCTCGAAAGCGTAGCCTGGCCGTCGTGGCCAAACGACATGTCGAGCGCTCCGTTCGCCAGGTAGCGCATGACGGTCGCGCTGTCCTCCGTGTGGCTGGCAACGACGATCATGCCGTCGGGCTGTAATGCCATGTCGACATCGGTCCAGCCGGACGGCTGCTGCGTCCGCACCTTGCCGCTTACGCCGAACCCTCCGAAGGAGACATCAAGTTCGCCGGGCGCGGCGAGTACGGCTGGAGGCGGCGCCGTGAAGCTGGCCGCCAAGGCGGCGAGACCGAAGGCAAGGCGGACCACAGACTGGCGGCCGGGGGAATGGCGGGACATGGCAGACTCTCCTTTGCGATACGCGGACTGTCGAGAGTGTCATCGGCCGGTCTGAGGAAAGTCTGAGGAGGTGCACCGTGAAGCCACGATTCACGGGGGCGTAGATCATCGCCCTGCTGCGCGAGGTCGAGCGGGGCGGGACGACGGTCGGGGACGTGTGTCGGCGCCATGGCGTGTCCATTCGAGATTCCACATGAGGACTTTCGCCATTCGGCATGACGATCGGTCGCTAATCGTAACTTAGTATTAGCGCAAGTCGTCATGACGTTCCGCGCCAAAAGCCATGCCATCTGGCTCAAGTCAGCATGCCATCTGGCGCAACCCGTCACGCCAAACCCCGCCGAACCCGCCAAGCGCTCTCCCGAGAGCGCTCAGCGCACCGATGCCTCACGGATAGTACGTTGCCACCACCCACGCCAGCGTGGCAAGGTTGATCCCAGCCAGCGCCACGACCACGGCCCACGCCCCGAACGGCGCCCACCGCCCCGCAGCATGCGGGGCGCCGACGCCCAACAGCCTTGCGGCCACAAGCCGCGCCTGGTGCGCTAGCTCGGCCAGGCCCAGCACCACGGCGCAGGCCAGCGGCCCCAGGGCCGGGAACAGGTAGCGGCCCTGCGGCTGGGTGACCTGGAGGTTGTAGTAGACGAGGCCCGCGACCGTCAGCCCGATGGCCGACGCCAGCACGGCCAGCGTGCGCGGCTCCGGGTCGAACGCGGCATGGCGCGACACGCCGTCGCCGGCGCCTCGACCCCGCCGCGCCATCAGGCGACGCCCCAGGTGGAGCACCAACCCTGCGCCTGCGAGCTGCAGAAGCGTGCGCCAGGCCAGGTACACGGTGGGCGGGAGGAGCGCGTTCATCATCCCAAAGAGGCCCCACGTCGAGCGCGCCAGGAGCCAGGGGAACTGCGATACGAAGTACGACGAGAACAGCGACTTGGGGCTGAGGTTCCAGGCGAAGTCCTCCGGCCGCACCGCCTCCGCGTTGGCCAGCACCGAGCCGTACAGCACCACGTTGCGGGCCGCCCAGGGCAGCGCGGCCAGGACGGCCAGGCCGGCCGCCAGCGCCACCAGGCCGAGCCGGGTAGCCCGTCGCGCATCGCCACGCGGGGGCCGGACGAACACGACGAGCGGCCACAGCGGCAGCAGCGTGCTCTTGACGAGCGAGCCCAGCCCGAGCATGACGCCAAACGCGGCGGCATGCCTGCGTGCCGCGCGCCCGTCAGCCGGTGCCGGCCGGAGGAGCATGGCCGTGAGCACGGCCGCCCACGCGGCGGCCGACCCGTCGTTTGAGATGGAGGAGGCGATGAACGTGACCTGTGGGACGAACGCGGCCAGCGCCACAGCCGCGAGGGAGAGCCCCGCCGCGCCGCCGAAGGCCGCCTGCGCAATGCGGTGGAGCGCGGGCAGCCCCAGGGCGAACAGCGCAAGCGACAAGCCGCGCAGCAGCAGCACGCCGCACGGCGAGCGGCCGCAGCGATCCCGGCGGGAGAGCGGCTGGACGTACCGCACGCGATTGGGCGGCGAGGCGTCCGGCTGCTCGTACGCGGGTGCCAAGCGGATCTCGGATAGCGGGACGTCGCTGACGCCGAGCAGGCGCGCCGTCCGCCAGACCAGCGCGGACACCACGTAGTACGCAGGCGGCTGCTGGTCCTCGGCCTCCACCCACGGCCCGTCCTGGCCCTGTACGGGCAGCCGGTGCTCGGTGGCCACGAACCGGGCGTAGGCAAAGTGGCCCAGCTCGTCAGGCTTCTCGAACGGCGGGATAGCCCACGCCCAGCCCGCGGCGGCGATGGCGAAGAGGGCAACCAGGACGACGAGCGACCGGCGCGATGGTGAGGGCGTGCGCTGTGGCAACGCTAGGGCTCCGTGTGACGGGCATTGGTCCGGGCTCTGCTCGGCGTGGGCAAGGCATCGCGCGGACGGCCAGCGCTTCGGGCCGCATGCGGTGGACGCGAGATGCCGTACACCCCTTACATCCGGCCCTGTCGCACAAAGCCAACGACCGGGCGGCGAGAGGATCGCCGCCCGGTCGTCGCCTAGCCCGTGCCCAGGGCGCCTCCGCGCCGTCCTACGGCGCGTTCTCGAGGAGCGCCGCGCCGGCCACCGCCGACGGCATGAAGATGCGGATGTCCGACCGCACGTTCGGGTCCGGCTCCCAGTCGTCCGGGACGCCCAGGTGGTCGCGGAACCACTCCAGCTGGAGCTGCGCGGCGTAGCGCTGGCTGGCCTCGTAGCCAAAGCCGTGCTCCTCGCCGGCGACGCGCAGGAACGACACCGGCGTGCCGTTCAGCATCAGCTGGTCGTGGTAGTTGTTGAGCAGCTGGAACGGCAGGAAGTCCTCCGTGCCGTGGAACAGCAGGGTGGGCGTCGTAACGTCCTTGCTGCCGTACAGCGGCGAGTCGGCCAGGTACTCGGCGGGGTCGGCCATCGGCGCCGTGCCCGTCAGGTACGCCACGAACGGCGCGAAGCCGTACGTGAACTCCTCGAATAGGTCGACCAGCGAGCATTGCGCGTTGGCGGCGGCGTACAGCTCCGGGTGGCGGCGGATGCTCTGCAGCGCGAAGTAGCCGCCGTAGGAGCAGCCGGTGATCCCCACGCGGTCCGGATCGACGATGCCGCGCGCGACCAAGGCGTCCACGCCCTCCTTGATCTGGTCGATGTCGAGCTGCCCGAAGTGGGTGCCATCCGCCATCGCGCTGAAGAACGCGGGATCGCCCACGGTCCGCCCGGCGGCGTTCACCACCAGCACCGGCAGCCCAAAGTGCGGCAGCACCGAGTACGGTCCTTCCACGCTGGTCCCGAAGTCGTTGGTCATCTGCCCGCCAGGGCCGCCCTGCTGCCAGACGACCAGCGGGCCAGGCTCGGCCGGCGGGTAGCCGGCGTCCTCGTGCATGACCAGGATGCCGGAAAGCTCGGCGCCGTCGCTGGTCGTCCAGGCCACCGGGTGGGCCGCCAAGTGGCTGGCCTCGGCGACCGCCTCGTTGGCAATGGTCACTGGCGCGGCCGAGCCCTGGACGTCGGCGACGTCGGCGGACCAGAGCTCCATTGGCTGGTCGACGGTGGTGTGGTTGAAGGTGACGCGGCCGCCGCCTGCCATCATCTGCCACATGCTGCCCGGCCGCGACCAGGCCGAGGTCACGGTCCGGTCCGCCAACGCGATCGTGTCGATGCGCGTGTTGACGCCGTCGGGCACGGCGGCGACCAACGTCTCGTCGTCGGCAAAGGCAATCCGCGCCCCGAGCGAGCCCAGGCCCTCGCCCTCGATCGGCCCTTGGTCGGCCAGCGTTTGGCCGTCCAGGAGGTGCGTGGCCATGCCGCTCGGGAAGCTGTAGACGGGGTGCGCGCGGCCCGTGAGCTCGCTGCGGAGCGCCAGCGACAGGAGCGCGTGCTCGCCGGATGGCGACCAGGCAAACCCGGCAAACGTGCCCTCCGGGAAGCTGGCGTTCTGCACGGCGCGCACCTCGGAGCCGTCGGTGGTGTCGTAGAGCCGTAGCTGCGTGGTCTGCAGCAGCGGGTTGTCCTCGGGAGCGATGTTGCCCAGCGCCTCCTGCACGGCCACCGTGTCCAGGTTCGGCTCGCGCGGCGTGTTGGCCGGCTCGTTGTCGCGCTCCCGGTCGCCGTCCCAGTCGACCAAGGTCGTGGTGCCCAGGACCAGGCGCTGGCCGTCCGGGCGCCAGGCAAGTCCGAGAACGGCCGTCCCGGCCGGCAGCGTCGTCAGCTCCTTGACGGCACCGTCGGCGGCGCTGACCAGGACGATGCGCGTGACCTCCTGCTGCACCGTCATCGTGCCGAACGGCATGGTGCCGACGGCGCCCGGCAGGTCGTCTGAAGCGTCGATGCCGTCGGGCAGCGGCCGATCCGTGCGGCCGAAGTCGTCGGGGATGCCCACCGTGACCTCGCGCGTGGGTGGCATGAAGGGGCCGCCCTCCGGCGGCAGGATGACCAGGAGCTGCTCCAGGTCCGGGCTAAAGCCGACGAGGAAGCCGCCGAGGTCTGAAAGCGCGTCCAGTACCTCGGTCGTGACCTCGCCCGTCGCCGCGGCGACGGTCGAGCGGTAGTACGTGATGACGACCGGCTCGTCCTCGGCCTCCTGCTCGACGGTCTGCTCGACCTGCCCGAGGGTTGATTCGTCCAGCCAGACGAACGGGCCATAAGGCGAGAAGCCGTCGGGCTCGTCGTCAAACGGCGTCTCCTCGCCGCTCGAAAGGTCGACGATGGTCGGGAAGTCGTCGATGTCCGCCACGGCCAGCCTGCCGTCCGGGGCGACCTCGGACAGCCAGAACGAGTAGATCGAGCCGCCCAGGCCGTCCATGAGGTCCAGCTCGTCCTGGGCGATGATGGTGGGCGACTCGCCGTCGGCCGGGTCGAAGTCCACGATCTCGGCGCGGGCGGCCGCGGGCGCCAGGAGGGCCAACACGGCGGCGCACAGGACGAGGCGTGCGGGCTTGATCATGCGGGTCATCGACCCACCTCCCCGATCCAGGCACCCGGTCGCAGCGAGCGGGTGAGCGGCAAGAGGTCGCCAAGGGACAGCACGTCGACGCGCTGCCCGAAGAGATGCTCCCGGAACCACTGGAGCTGGAGCTGGAAGGCGTAGCGCTGCGCTTTGACGCCGCCGTTGTCGCCCTCGCTCCCGCCGAGGCCGTGGCCATAGCCGCGCGCGCGGAAGAAGCGCGACGGCACGCCGTTGGCCTGGACCTGGTCGTGGATGTTGGTGATGCTCTCGAAGAACAGGAAGTCGTTGGTGCCGTGGAATTGGAGGAGCGGCGAGCGGATCTCACCGGCGCGGAAGGCCGGCGAGTCCTTCACGTACTCCGCCGGGTCCATCGTCGGCGCACTGCCGATGAGGTAGGCCAGGAAGGGCGCCCAGCCGAAGTGGTACTCGTACATCATGTCGTTGAGCGAGCACTGCGAGTTGCCGGCCGCGTAGAAGTCCGGCAGCTCGACCAGGCTCTGCAGCGTGAAGTAGCCGCCGTACGAGCAGCCCGTCACGCCGACCGCTTCGGGGTCGACGACGCCGAGGCCGACCAGATGGTCCACCGCCTCCTTGACGTCGCGGATGTCGCGCTGGCCGAAGTTGGTGCCGTCGGCCATGTCCGCATAGAACTGCGCGCCGTCCGACGTCCGGCCCGAGCCGTTGACGATGATCACCGGCACGCCAAACGCGGGCAGCAGCGAGTACGGGCTCTCGACGCTGGCGCCCCACATGTTGTACATCTGGCCGCCCGGCCCGCCCTGCTGCCAGACCACCGCCGGCTGCGGCTCTTCAGGCGGGAAGCTCCACGCGGCGGGGTATACATAGGTGCCCGTCAGGTCGTAGCCGGCCGACGTGCGATAGGAGAACGGCACCGTGGCCATGCCGCCGACCGCTTCGCGCGCGGCGTTGGTGGTTGTAAGGGGCGCGAAGTCCTCGAAGCGCTCGCCACTCGGACTCTCGCCGAGGAAGAGGTCGGCCGGCGCGGCTGCGGTCTCGATCGAGGCGAGGAATGTGCCGCCGCCGTAGCCCCAGGAGAGGCTGAGAAACGGCGCCACCAACATCCCTACGCCAGTGTAGAGCGGTACAGGGACCGCAGCGTCGTCGACGACATCGACCCGGTAGACGTGGCGCGTCGTGCCTGCCGGACGAACGGCGAGCAGCTCGCTGCCCTGGTACGTGCGGAAGGTGGTGGCGAGGGAGTCGAATCCAGGCGCATGCCAAGACCCGTTGGGTGTTCCGTCCGGAGTGAACCGCTTGATCATCTGGCCGATCGGGTACTCGTACTCGGGGTGCAGGCGGCCGGCGAGCTGGCCGGGCATCGATGAGATGACCAAGAGGTGCTCGCCGACCGCCGTCCAGAGCGTGTCGACGAACTTCTCCGGGCCGTGCTCAGCGTTCTCGATCACCTGGTCTTCGCCGGTCGACAGATTGACCAGGTGAAGCTGCGTCTGCGTCATATGCGGGTTGTCCGCGGCCTCGACTAGCCCGAGGGCCTCGCGCGTGTTGAAAAAGCCGGTGGGCATCCCGCCGCCGCGCGCCGAGCGGCCGTTGATGATCTTCCCGACCCAGCTGTACGACGACGACGTCACGTAGCTCGCCATGTTGCCGGTACTCTGCGTGCTGAACGAGCCGAGCAGGCCGCCCAAGTTGGTGCCGGGCGGGATCGAAGCGACCTCGGTGAGCGCACCGTCCTCGATACTAATGAGCACGACCTTCTCGGGCGTCTGGAGGATGCGAACCGGCTCGATCGCATCCCCGGTGACCGCGCGCTCGGCCGGAGAGCGTGCATCGTAAGTCGGCGGGACGAACTCGAGCGGCGGACGACTGTCCGTCACGGTGCGTGCGAGGAGGTTCAGCGACCCATCTCCGAGCTTATGGAGGCCGTTGTAGATCGAGAGCGTGCGACCCTCCACCGCGGGCATGGGAAACGACGCCGTCTCGTAGCGCCGCGTCGCGACGTCCAGCGTGAGCTTGGCGTGGTCGACGACCTGGCGGTTCTCGATCTTGTGCGCGTAGGCCACGACTTCGGTGTCCGAGATCCAAGTGTACAGGGCCATCCCGGGGTCCGAGATCCACCAGGATGGGGCAACGACCGCCCACCCGTCGTTGAAGGTCAGCTCGTGGAACGTCTGGGAGCCGACCTCCAGGATCCGCGGTCCCTCGGGAACCGTGACGATGACGTAGCGGCCATCCGGGCTGACCGTGCTCACGCTCGGCCGGAAGAGCCCACCCCGCAGCTGGTCGTATTTGGTCAGCTCGTCCGGGGTCAGGATGTCCGGCACCCCGTCGGTGCGTGGGTCGAAGTCGATGATGTCGGCGAAGGCGCTGCCCGAGGGCTGCGCGGCGAGCAGGAGAGCCGTGGCTATGCCGAGAAGCAGGCGCGATCTGCGCATGCCGTCCACCTCCTTGGGGTGTCGGGCGGTCCGGCCAGGACCGAAGGACGAAGGCTGTCCGGCCGTTGGCGCAGCGCGCGCAGCGCTCTAAGGCGTGCGGGGCAGGGGCACCGGCGGACGAATCGCGAGAGCATACGCGGCAAGCGCGTGCTCGGCAAGCAGCCGCACGCCGCGGAGGGGCTCCTCAAGGTGAAACGCGCAGCGGTACGTCCGCGTGACCATGACCAGGGCGAGGCGCAGCCACGCGAGGCCGCGCGAGGCAGCTCGGCGGCGTGACGCGCCGCGACCCCCGGCCGCGGGCACCGGGGGTCGCGAGGTCGTCGTTCAGCCGTGCGGCTTCGGCCGCCCGCAGTCGCCCTAGGCTATCGCCCGATGCGCGACCTGTTGGCCACCACCGGGAAATAGACCCCACGGCCGGTGACCAGCGGCACGTCCACGGCCAGCGTGCCGTCCGTGACGATGTAGGGCTCGCTGGCGTAGGGCGCAAGCCCCTGGCCGGTGGTGACCATCACCATGTACTCGCCCGGCGGCAGGCTGAAGAAGCCGAAGCGCCCGGCCGCATCCGTGATCTGCGGGTTGCTCTGGTTGGTCGCCGTGGCGTTCCAGGGCACCCACACAGCCGTGCGTCCCGTCGCCGGGTCGACGCGCGGGTCCGGGTCCCGTTGGAGCAGCTCGACCGTGGCGCCGGCGATCAGCTCCTCGCCCTCGTCGTAGCGCCCGTTGAGCGCGCCGCCCGAGCCGATCGTGATGTCGTCCAGCCACCAGCCATCGTCCACGTTGGCGTCCCGGTTGCTGACCAAGAGGAAGCGGATGTAGACGCGCGGCTGGCGCGCCAGCGGCTCGAGCGAGACCGTTCGGGGCGTCCACGTGGTCTGGACGCCGGTGATGCGATTGCCCGGCAGGCCCAGCTCGAAGTCCTTCCAGTCGTCCTCGAAGGCCAGCTTGTACTGCACGCGGGCCACGTCACCGCTGGCAAAGCGGAAGCGCTGCCAGAAGTTCAGCCGAGGCGCCACCGTGTCGCGCAGGTCGACCGGCTCGCTGAGCGAGATCGACAGCTCGGTCGCCACCGGGTACTTGGCGCCCGGGTTGGAGTGGAGCGACCAGTCCCCGCTGTGCTTCTCGTCCGAGACGCGCGCCCACGGGGCCTGGAGCGACCAGGTTCCGACGCCGGTCTCGAAGCCCTCGCTGAGGATCGGCGGGGTGTCGACGCCGTCGTCGAAGAACACTCGGCCGGTGCCTCCGATGAAGACGAAGCCCTCGCAGAACGCGCCGCCGCCGGGCGCGCGGAGCGTAAAGCGGCCCTGCTCCGGCGTGAACGGCTGGCTGCGGTGGACGCCGCCCGCAGCGCTGAGCGCCACGGCCGGCACGCCCGCCTGCACGAACTCGAGCGCTGCTGCACCGGCCGCCGTGGCCTGGACCACCACCGGCTGGCCCGGCGGGATCACCACGCGGCCGCTGCTCGAGGCGCCGCACGCGGTGGCGGCGCCCGAGAGGTCGCGCAGCGGCTGGCGGCGCAGGCTGCCCGGCGGGCCGTACTCGAAGACGATCGATGCCGGGTCGATGGCGCTCGACGCGTCGACCGTGAGGTAGCGGTAGCCCGTGCGGGGGCTCTTGAGCTCGGTCGGCGCGCCCGCCACGCCGGTGGCGTACGGCGCAAACGCCTCGACGCTGAGGTGATGCGCCCCGGGCTGGAGCGCCAAGGAGATGTCGAAGCGGCCATCTGCGCCTACCGGCGCCGTCGTCACCACCGTTTCGTCCGTCGCCGTGCCGGCCCGATCGTAGACGCGGATGCTGCTGCCTGGCTCGCCGCGGCCGATCAGCCGCTGGCTGGCCACGCTGGTGTGACCGGAGCGGGGCAGCTCGACCAGCGGGATGCGCGGCGGCGCCTGCGTCAGCCATGGGCGATAGAGCACGCCGTCGGAGACGCCGATGCCGTTGCGGTGGTCGGGGTTGGTCTTGACGGTGTCCGAGCAGCTGTCGCTTGCGCCGCTCGTGTCGTTGGGGCCGAACGCGTCGCCCCACCAGTTGAACCGCCCGTCGACGCAGTTGCCGCGCGTGTCCTGGGTGATGCCCAGCTTGCGCACGCCAGCGAAGTTGTTGAGCGACATCGTGCCGAGCTTCTCGCGGACATCGATGCCCAGCTCCATGTCGTCGAAGTGGTTGTTCTCGACCCGCGCCTCGCGCCGGTCGCGCAGCCGCACGCCGGCGCCCGTGCTCCCACCGACGGTACGGATGGTGTTGCCGATGATCTCGACGGCGACGTCCTCGTCCACGCTGATGGCGCTGCCGAGCGATCGCAGGAAGGTGTTGAACGCGACGACGATCGCGCCCCCGGGGCCGCCGTCGGACGCGATGCTGACCGCGCCGCCTGACGTCGATCCGCCGAACGCCAAGAGGTTGTGCCGGAGGTAGCCGCCCGTGTTGGGCTGGAACTCGATGCCCCGCCATGTTGCGCCGGACGCCTCGCCTTCCGCCACGATGAACACCACGCCCTCCGCGCGGAGCGAGTTCGCCCGCACGTTCAACGCGTCATCCTTGCCGAAGCGCACGAGCGTCCCGGGCTCGATCGTAAGGTCCGAGGACTGCCTCACCTCGACGGTGCAGTCCAGCTCGCGCGCCAGGTCGTTGGACCAGGCTTGTGTCCGCTCGACCGGCGCGCAGTACAGCATCGGGTCCCGGACGTTGCCGATGGCCACGTTGCCGACGGTCATGACCTCGCCTGTCGATCGATGGACGAGCGACCGCTCGTTGCCCGTGAAGACGTTGCCCACCAGGCGGACGTGCGACTGTTCGCGCATCAGGAGGCCGTTGACGACGTTGTCGGCCAAGGTGTTGCCCTGGACGACGGCTGGAAGCCCGAGCGAGCCCACGCCGTTGAGCTCCAGGCCATCGGTCAGGGACTGCAGGATGCGGGAGCTCCGGACGGTCGTCCGCGCCATCATCGACGACACCGACGCGCGCGTGCGCGTGCCGCCGAAGCGGATCTCGGCGTGATCGATCGTCACCGTGCTCCCGGTCGTGCCCCGCTCGACGACGATCCCCTGCCAGTCACCTGGCGCGGGCTCGATGTTGGTGCCGTCCGTGTCGCAGCCGGCGCCCTCGTCGTCGACGGCGCAGCGGTCGTCGCGGATCGACGTGAGCAGCACGTCGCGCGCGGTCTCCTGCGCGCCGACCTCGAGGCTGCCGCGCGAGAGCAGGAGCTGGGACGTCAGCGAGCCCTTGACGACCGCGCCCGGTGCGATGCGCAGCGTGCCGTCGCTGATCCTGACCAGCTTCTCCACCACCCAGACGAGGTCGTCCGCCTGCCACGTGCGGACGCTGCGGACGTCGCCGTTGACCAGGACGCCGTTGACGCGACTGTTCGTGGCGACGTTCCGCTCGGACGCCTCGCTGGCCATGTTCAGCTGCACGTTGGCCGCGATGGCGATGGCCGCGTCCGTTCGATCGATCGTGTTGCGGCGGGCGATCACGGCCAAGCTCGAGTCGGTCGCGACGTTGATCCCGTGCCCCGTGGCGTTGCGGATGGTGTTGTCCGTGAGCTCCACGCTGTCGGCGTCGTCGATCTCGATGCCCACCGCGGCCGCAAAGGCTACCTCGCTGAAGCGCACGAGCGTTCGCGGCTGCCTGATGAGGATGGCCGGCACGCCCCGGCGGCCTGTGTAGCGTACGATCACGTGCTCCAGGCGACCGCAGAAGCTGCGCTCGCTGCCGCACGTCGTCTGGTTGATGAGCAGGCCGCCCCAGCTGCCCGCGCTCGGGCTGCCCGCGCCGGGATCGGTGCGCTGGCGCCGTTCGCTGCGGTCGTCGTCCGAGATGGCCGTGAACAGGATCGGCGCCTCCGCCGTGCCCGCTGAGTCCAGGTACCCGCGGGACGTGGTGAGCTGGGCGCCCTCGCCAAAGCGCACGATGGCGCCCGGCTCGATCGTCAGGGTGGCGCTGTCCACCACGTCGACCGTGCCGAGGATGACGAACGGTAGGCTGGTCGCTCGCCAACGGCGGTTGACCGACGCCTGGCCGTCGATGACGATGCCGTTGATCTGGGCGCCGGTGTCCCGCCACGCCGAGTTGGTGTCGTCGATCACCAGCTCGACGTTGGCGTTCACGTGCAGCGCGCCGACCACATCGTTGCCGCCCTGGCCGTTGTCGTAGATGGACGTGCCGGTCAGCTCGATGGTGAGCGGCGTCTCGCCCGACGTCACGACGATTCCCTCGGCCGCATTGTCGTGGATCATGAGGTCCGAGAGGGTTGGCGAGGCGGTGGCGATCAAGAGGCCCGGCCCGGCCCCGAAGGCGATGTCAAGGTCCTTGAGCGCAACCTGGCTCCGCTCGATGCGGATCTGCTCGTCGCGGGAGTTCTTGGTGCCGCCATAGCGGACCACCGCGTTGACCATGGCGCCGCCCGTGCTGTTGGTGTCGAACTCGATGCGGTCCCAATCACCCGACAGGGGCCGCGAGTCCGAGCTGTCGCCGTTGGTATCGCACCCGGCGTCGCTGGTCGCCGAGCAGGCGTCGTCGGCTAGCGACGTGATCAGCACGGCGTCGCCGTCCTCCGTTCCAACAGCGATGGCGCCGCGCGTCGCCTCGATCACTGCGGCGGACGCCAGCTTGACCACGGTGCCCGCCTGGATGTGCAGCGTGGCATCCGATTCGCTGATGCGCAGCCGGGACCTGGGGACGAACGGCAGGTCGCCGGACCGCCACGTGTGGGAGTCGGTCATGTCGCCGGTGATCTGGTAGCCGTTGATGCCGTTCGTAAAGCCTGGCACCTGGTTGCCGCTCGTATCGAGCTCGACGTCGGCGCCGGCCGCGTCCACAGCCACGGCGTTCTCCGTGAACGTGCTGTCCTGAAGCATGACCGAGATGGGATGGTCCATGTCGATCAGCACGCCCGCACCTCGGTTCCCGTGGAACGTCGAGCTGGCGATGGAGGCGTCCACGTCGTTGACGCGCACGCCGTTGGTCTCGCCGAACCGAAGCCCCACGTGATCGAGCACGACGCCCTCAGACTCGATGTTGACCATGGCCTGGCCACCGCCATAGCGCAGCTCGGCGCGCTCGATCCGGCCACCGCCGCTGTCATCGCTGAAGGTGATGCTCCGCCAGGCGTTGGACAGCGGGCTGGTCTGGCCGTCGTTGCCCGTGTCGCACTCGACGCGCGCGACCGGGCACGTGGAGTCGTCGGCGATGGCGGTCATGATCACGGGTTCCGCCTCGGTGCCCAGCACCTCGATCCGGCCCCCGCGGCTGGCGCGGACCTCGACGTTGTTCGTACCGCCGAACTTCACGAGGGCGCCGGCTTGGATGGTCAACGTGCCCTGCTGGACGTTGATCGGGCCGGTGAGGATGTAGGGCAGGTCGCCGCCGGCAAGGGTCGCGTCGGCCTTGTAGGTCATCCCCTGCAGGACGAGCCCGTTGATGCCGTTGTCCTCGGCGCTGTTTCCGGCCGTCTCCAACCGTACCGGACCGCTGATCTGGACGGCGGCCGCCGTGTTGTCGCGGAGCGTGATGCCCGTGAGCGCGACGACCGGCAGCGTTTCCGCCTCGCGCGGCTGGACGAGGATGCCTTCCTTGGCGTGGCTCTCCACGACCGCGTTCTGGATGCGCACCCCGTATTGCGCGACCGATATCCCGATGCCAAGGCCCTCAGCCACGTGGACGTCGCTGAGCGCCACGCCGTCGGCGAGGATGCGGATCGACGGGGTTCCGTTGCGGCCGGCGTGGCGGACCTCGATGCCGCGCAGGTTCACCCGCGCCGTATCGTTGATGATCAGCCCGCCCCAATCGCCCGCCACCTTCTGGGTGGCGCCCGAGATGAGCTTGACGTCGCCGGCCGCCGTTCCCAGGACGTTCAGCATGCCGCCGCGGAGCACCGTCAGCGATCGGTTCTCGCCGAACTCGATCGTGACGCCGCTCTGCAGCGTCAGCGTCGCACCCGTTTGCACGTTGATGGCGCAACTGGCTGCCGCGTACGTGCCTGGGGACAGGTTGATGTTGCCGGTGATCGTCCCGTTTTGGGTGAGTTCGCGGTTGGCGCACAAGTCGGTGGCTTGAAGCGCGGGCCGCGCGAGGCGCGCGTCGACGACGGCGGACGGGAGGCTGACCAAGGCCGCGAGCACGACCAACAAGGTCACGGCCGGCGCGCCCAAGCGCCGTCGGAGGTTCGAGCGGATCATGGGTCGTCTCCTGCAAGCGGGTTCGAATGGCATTACCGATGGACCATAGCATGTAGCGCGTCGCACGCGAGCGGGCGACGGCTGACCGCGGATGATATCAGAGATGTGCGGGAAGGTGCACCGGTCCGTGCGGTCAGCGGCTCGCGCGAGCCCGCCCGCTTCCCGTGAGGCCGAACGGCAGGAAGAGCCGGTCGCGCTCCACGCCCTGCACCTTGACCAGGATGGTGGCGCGGAGCGTGATCGCGAGCGGTCGGTCCGACGCGTTGGCGATGACGGTGAGCAGCGAGCCATGGGGCGGCGGCGCGGTGCTGCGCATGCTCTCGGGCCGTCCGCCGGCCGCGCAACGGACCAGCGGAGGGTCGCCGGCGGCGCGGTCGACCCGGGACCAGCTCGTGCCAAAGCAGGCCGGCCCATCGGCATTCAGCGTCACGTCGAGCCGCGCGCCATCGACGGCGTACCGCTCGAAGCGGAGGCTGAACGGGGGGAGCACCACGAGCTCATCGCCGGCAGGGAGCGCGTCGGGCGTCCGGATGTGGACGACCGGATCGTCCAGGGCGTCCGGCCCTAGGCCGCCGATGGCCAGCGCGCGGAACCCGAAGCGCGGGTCCACCTCGGCGGGCAGGTCGAGCTGTACGGCCAGGCCGAAGTCGCGCAGCAGCGCGCCAATGCTCGTCGTGGCCGGCAGGAGCGCGCTGAGGGAGGCAAGCCCGTTGCGCGGATCCTGCACCAAGCGGGCTGCCGCGCCCGAGCCTTGACCGCCCAGCTGCTCGTACAGGTAGAGCCCGAACGCGTACGCCTGGCCGTAGTCGGCCGTGTCGCCCGACCAATCGAGCAACGAGCGCTCGGGCGCAGCCAAGTACTCGCGCAGCTGGCCGGTGGGGTGCGGCAGGCCGGCCACGTGGATGGCCAGCTGGCCGATCACCTCGTCCAGCCAGCGCTCCTCGTCGGGATCGTAGTTCCACGCGATGACGTGCGCGTACTCATGCGCGGCGGACTGCACGAGCACGTCGCTCTCCGCCTCCGTCGGGTCGACGTCGAGGAAGATCATCTCGCGCTCGTTCGAGCGTCGTGGGCTCAGTGCCCCCAGCTCGGCCTGCGTCAGCTGGTTGATCGGGTCGAAGTAGCCCGAGATGTACCGGAAGGGCGGCAGGCGGTGGTACACGTCGTCGCGCACGTCCAGGAGGAGGACGGTGAGGGCCTCACGGTCGTCGACGCCGGGATAGGGCTCGCGGCCGTACTCGGCCCGCAGGCGGGGCTGCACTTGATCCTCGAACGCACGCGCCAGCCGCGCGATGGCCAGGTCGGCGACATCCGCCCCGTCCTCGACGTAGATCCACACCTGATCGCTGGCGTGGTGCAGTTCCGCCTGCAGCGCGTAGTCCGAGGACAGCCGGAAGTCCCACGCCCAGAACGACTTTCGCTCACGCTGCTCTGCATCGAGCGCCGCGACGCGTGCCGTGCTTGGCGGCCGCGCGCCTGCCGCACGGCGCTTCAGGATGTGTGCGGCCACCTGGGGATCGAGCCGGTCGGCCAATGCATCGGTGCCGCTGACGGCAACGCGCTCACCCGCTGGCACGTCCCCGCGCGCGGGGCTGGGCGAGCCCGCGAGCGCAAGCCCGCAAAGGGCCATCGCCACGAGGAGGCGGGCCGCTGCGGGGGCGTTCAAGATGGGCGATGACGGGCGTGGCATGGCGTGGCTCGCTGGCCGGGACGCGTGGCGCGGGGCCCGGCCGATGTACGGGCATTAACGCATCGTGCACCCATTGGGTGCGGCTTTGAGGGCGGCGCAGGTTAACCCTTTGTTTCGAGCCGCCAGCGCGCTCAGGCCGTGGAGACGCCCATTAGGACGCTCGGCGGCGCCGTGGGGTCACGCGACATCGCCGACGCGCAGGCTGACCGTTCGGCTCGCGCCGTCCTCGCCCATGGTCACGCCGTAGATGGCGTCCGCCGCTTGGACGGTCGCACGGTTGTGGGTGATGATGACGATCTGGATGCGCTCGGCGAGATCGCGCAGGCAAGCCCTAAAGCGGTCGACGTTGGCCTCGTCCAACGCCGCGTCGACCTCGTCCAGGAGCGCGAAGGGCGTGCCGCTGACCTCGAGGAGCGCAAAGGTCAGCGCGACGGCGGTCAGGCTGCGTTCGCCGCCGGAGAGCAGCGAGAGCGGCTGCCGGCGCTTGCCGGGCGGCCGAGCCAGGACGTCGATCCCGGGCGCGGTCGGCGCCGCGGGCCCGTCGTCGTCGGGCGCGGCCGGCTCGACCAGCGTCAGCTCGGCCTCGCCGCCCCCGAACAACCGCGGGAAGTAGCGCGCGAAGGTTTCGGCGACGGCGTTGAACGTCTCGTCGAAGCGCGTCGCCATCTCGGCCTCCAGCGCGTCGATGACCTCGCGCAGGTCGCGGTCCGCGGCGGTCATGTCGGCCAGCTGGTCGCCGAGGTCGGCATGCCGGGCGGCTGTCTCCTCGAAGGCCGCGAGCGCTTCCCGATCGATGGCGCCGATCTGCTGGAGCTCGCGCCGAAGGGACTGGATGGTCGCGTCGAGATCGTCGGGCAGCGGCGGCGCCTCCGCGGCGTCGTCGGTCGTCGAATCGACGCTCGCACGCGCGTCGGGCGCGCCGGCCTCGGAGCGCTCGGCGCCGGCTCCCGCGCCTGCCTCGCCTGGCGGGTCGCCTTCGTCGTCGGGTTGCGCCGCCGAGGCCGTGAGCATGGCCAGGTCGTCGCGCCGCTGTTCGAGGAGGCGCTGCAGCCGGTCCTCCGCCCGGGCTTCGGCAAGGCGCGCCTCCGCCAGCCGGCTCCCAAGGCTGGCCGTCCGGTCGCGCGCAGCGTCCAGCGTGGCCGATTGGGCGCGCGCGGCCAGCCGCGCTTCGGCCGTGGTCGTGGCGGTGCTCCCCAGCGCCGCGTCGAGCGCCTCCAGCGCCTGGGCAAACCGGAGGATGTCGGCGTCGGCGACCGCGGCGCGCTCGGCAAGCGCCGCGAGGTCGCGCGCGACGGCCGCCGCCGCCGCCGTGCCCTCGGCGAGGAGCGCCTCGGCGGCATCGGCGTCCCGCGCGGCGCTTTCGGCCCTTGCCACCTGGGCGGCGCGCGCTTCGGCGAGCGCTGATTGGACCGCCGCTGCTGCGTCGCGCTCCGCGCGCGGGGCCGCCGGGTCGACGGCATCCAGCGCGGCGTTCGCGGCCGTTTCCCCTGCGCGGCACGCCTCCTCGCGCGCGATCGCCTCGGAAAGGACCCGCTCGATCGCGTCGATCTCCGCCGCCAAGCGCGCCTGCGCCGCCTCGGCGCGCTCGACCGCCTCCGCGCGCCACTCCCGTTCGCGCCGTGCCCGTTCGGCGGCGGCGGCAGCGGCCTCCGCCCGCTCCAGTGCCTCCACGCGCGCTGCCTCACACGCTGCGCGCGTGCGGAGGGCGTCGGCTAGCCGACCCTCGGCCGTCCGGCGCGCGTCGGTCAGCCCGTCCACGGCCGCAGCCGCATCCGACACGGCGCGCTCGGCGTCCGTGAGGGCAGCGGGCAGCGCCCGCCGCTCGCGCTCGACGGCAAACAGCTCGCGGCCCGCCGACCCAATGCGCGCCGTTCCGTGCCGGTCGACGACCACGCCGTCGCGCGTGGCCGCCAGCCGTGGGCCGCCGTCCCGCGCGACGGCGCGGCGCGCGGACGGCAGGTCGTCCGCGAAGGCCGCATCGCCCAGCAGCCCGCGGACGAGCCCCGGTCGCTCCGACGTGCACACGTCGTCTGCCGCCCGCTCGTGCGGCGCCGGTTGCCACGCAGCGATGGGGTGGCCACCCGCCAGGGGGACGACGACCGCGCGCGTGGTCGCCTCTGCGACCAGGGCCGCCAGCGCTCGATCGGCCGCGGCGACGTCGGCGACCACGATGCCATGGACGCGGCCCTCGAGCACGGCGGCCACGGCCGCCTCCCAGCCGGCGGCCACCTCCAGCACCTCGGCGATGGTCCCGTGCAGCGCGACCCCGCTGGCGGTCAGCCCGGCAGCGACGTCCTCCGCGCCGGCCAGCTCGCCGGCCAGCGCCGCGAGCGCCCGGTCGCGGGTGCGCAGGCTCTCCAGCGCGGCCCGTGCCGCCGCGTTCTCCTCGCGCGCGGTGGCCAGCGCCGCGCCGGCCTCGGCCACCGCGACGTCCGCCCGCGCCGCCTCAAAGCTGGCTTCGCCCAGCGCGGCCGCCGCGGCGGCCAACGCCTGGCCGAGCGCGTGGGCCTCGGCCTCGCGCTCCGCATCGCCGGCCGCGGCATCGGCGATGGCCAGCGCGTGCTGGCGCCTTTCCGCCTCGCGCGCGCGCCGCGCCTCGTCGGTGGCCGCTAGCCTCGCGCGCTCGGCTGCCAGGTGCCCCGTCGCCTCCAGACGGTCAGCCCGCGCGGCCTCGAGGGCGGCGCCGCGAGCCGCGCGCTCGCCCTCGGCCGATGCCAGCGCCGCCTCGGCCTGCGCCAGGCGCCTGGCCGCGGCGGCGAAGTCCAGGTCGCGCTCGCCGCCCTCCTCGGCGAGCGCGGTGCGGCGCTGGGCAAGCTCCGCGCATCGGGTCTGCGCCGTTTGGACGGCGCCTTCCAGCTCCGCGCGGCGTGCCTCCAGCGCCTCCTGCTGCGCCCGCGCCACGGCGGCGCGCTGGCGCGCATCCGCCAGCGCCGCGGCGCATACTTCGCGCTCGGCGCGTTGGTGGTCCAGCGACGCCTCGCTCTGCTCGCTGCTCTGGCTGGCCGCGTCCAGCGCCGCGCGCGCCGCCTCGGCCTCGCGATGGGCTGCGGCCAGCGCGACTTCAGCCACTTCCCGGACATCGCGCGCTGTGCGAACGTCTTGGCGCGCGCGCTGGAGATGGTGCGCGTACCACGCCGTGAGGTGCTCGCCCAGCGCCTCGCTGACCTGCCGGTGACGGGCGGCGCGCTCGGCCAGCCGCTCCATCCGGCGCAGCCGCGGGCCCACCTCGGCCAGGATGTCCGAGACGCGCGTCATGTTCTCGCGCGTCTCGGCCAGCCGGCGAACGGCGCGGTCGCGGCGCCGTTGCAGCGGCTGGATGCCGGCCGCCTCGTCGATGAACTCGCGCCGTTGGGGTGGCGTGAGCGTGAGGAAGCGGTCGACGACGCCCTGGCCGACGACCGTAAAGTTGCTCGGCCCGAGCCGACCGGCGAGGAGGTCGAGGACGTCGCGCAACCGGACGGGGCTGTCGTTGACGAGGAACGTTGCCTGCCCGTCCCGGTGGGCGCGCCGCGTGATCACGACCTCGGGGTACGCGATGTCGAGCCAGCCGTCCTCGTTGTCGAGCACGATGCTGACCTCGGCCAACCCCGAGCGCGCGCGTCGGTCCGTCCCGGCAAAGATGAGGTCGTCGGTGGCGCGCGCGCGAAGCGCCGAGGCCCGGCCCTCGCCGAGCACCCAGCGCACCGCGTCCGCCACGTTCGACTTCCCGCTGCCGTTGGGCCCGACCACCGCCGTCAACCCGCTCGGGAACGCAAAGCGCGTGCGGTTGGCAAAGCTCTTGTATCCGGCAACCGTAAGCGCTTTCAGCCGCATGGCCGCGAGTATAACCCAAGCCCTGGCAGATCCGAACGGTGGCACGCAGCCGCGTGCTATACTCCCGCCGCTGACCGGCTGGCCGCCCGGAGTCGTCCATGACCGCCGAGAACGTCCGCGTCGACGTCGTCATCCCCGTGTACAACGAAGAGCACGTGCTGGCCGACTCGATCGGCACGCTGCACGCGTTCCTCGAGGCCAACGTGCCGTACGACTGGCAGATCGTCATCGCCGACAACGCGTCGATCGATGGCACGCAGGCGGTCGGGGAGGCACTGGCCCAGCGCTTCGAGCGCGTGCGCTACCTGCGCATCCCAAAGAAGGGGCGCGGTCGCGCGCTGCGCCTGGCGTGGACCCAGAGCGACGCCGACATCGTCAGCTACATGGACGTCGACCTCTCGACGAACCTCGACGCGTTCCGACCGCTCATCGAGGCCATCGCCGACGGGCGCGCGGACGTCGCCATCGGGTCACGCCTCCATCGAGGCGCCGCGGTGACCCGCCAATGGAAGCGGGAGATCATCTCTCGCGGCTACAACGTGCTCGTGAAGCTCATGTTTCCCCGGCGCACGTTCTCCGATGCGCAGTGCGGGTTCAAGGCGGCCAGCAGGCGCGCGGTCAAGCGCCTCGTGCCGCTCGTCCAGAACGACCACTGGTTCTTCGACAGCGAGCTGCTCCTGCGCGCAGAGGAGTGCGGGTTCCGGATTGCCGAGGTGCCCGTCCAGTGGATCGAGGACCTGGACACGCGCGTCAAGATCGTCAACACGGCGCTGGAGGATGTCCGTGGCCTCCTGCGCGTCCGGTTCACCCCGGTTCGCGGCTAAGCGCGTGCCTGCGGTGAGCGACCCGGGGCTCGCCCACCTCGACGAGCGGGGCGCGGCGCGCATGGTCGACGTGGGGTCCAAGGCCGAGAGCCGCCGGACCGCTGTTGCCACCGGGCGCCTGCTGCTGTCCGCGGCGACGCTCGCCCGCGTCGGCACCGGCGACACGCCTAAGGGCGACGTTCTCGCCGTGGCGCGCGTTGCCGGCATCCAAGCGGCCAAGCAGACCGGCGCGCTCATCCCGTTGTGCCATCCGCTCGCGCTGACCTCGGCCTCGGTGGACATAACGATTGAGCCCGAGACGCCCGCCATGAGGGCCACGGCCACGGTGACCACGATCGGGCCGACGGGCGTGGAGATGGAGGCGCTGACGGCCGTGTCGGTCGCGCTGCTGACGCTCTACGACATGCTGAAGGGGATCGAGCGCGGCATGGTGATCGACGGCATTGGGCTCGTGGCCAAGGAGGGTGGGTCGCGCGGTCCATGGGCGCGCGACGAGGCCGCCTCGTCGCGCCCATGACCGGCCAGCTCGGCTTCGTGGGCGTGGACGGTGACCGCCGCGAGGCCGACGTGGCCGTCTGGAGCGCCGACGGGGGCGGCCTGCTCGACCCGTCGCTGCCGCCGTTCGAGCCGCCAGAGGAGGGCGAGCGCGGCATTTGGCGCTACCGGAGGGCCATGGGGCTCGCGTCGCTGCCGCCCGTCTGGCTCGGCGAGGGCGGGACCCCCCTGGTGCCGGTCAACGTGGCGGGCTTCGACGTCCACGCCAAGCTCGAGTTCCTGCAGCCCACGGGTTCGTACAAGGACCGCGGCGCCGCCGTGCTCGCCGCGGCCCTCGCCGCCGCCAATGCACGGGGGGCCGTCGAGGACTCGTCCGGCAACGCGGGCGCGGCGCTTGCAGCCTATTGCGCGCGCGTCGGGGTGCCGCTGCAGCTGTTTCTGCCCTCGTGGGCCGCGGATGGGATGAAGGTCCGCCAGGCGCGCGCGTACGGCGCGGCGATCGACGCGGAGGCACCAACGCGCGCCGAGGCGACGTCACGGGCTCAGGCTCAGGCCCAGGCGGGCCTCGTGTCGGGCATCGTGTACGCGAGCCACATCTTCAGCCCCTACTTCTTGGTCGGCCAGATGACGATGGCCTGGGAGATCGCCGAGGCGCTGGGCGGCGCCCCCGACAGCATCGTCGTGCCCGTCGGCCACGGGCTCTTGTTGCTGGCGCTGGATCGCGGCTTCCAGGCGCTGGTCGAGGCTGGCCGCATCCCGCGCGGTCCGCGCCTGTTCGGCATCCAGGCGCGTGCGTGCGCGCCGATCTACGAGGCGTTCCAGCGCAACGCCACCGTGGTCTCGCCGATCACAGGCGGGGCGACCAGCGCGGACGGCGTGCGGGTGGCGGATGCGCCGCGCGGTGGCCAGGTGCTCGCGGCGGTGCGGCGGAGCGGCGGGGCGGTGCTGAGCGTGGACGAGACGGAGATCGCGCGTGCGATGTCGCTCGCCGCCAACCTGGGCTGGTTTATCGAGCCGTCGAGCGCGGTGGCGGTAGCGGGCCTGCTCAAGCTGGACCGCGTGCTGGCGCCGGGCGAGCGGATCGTCGTGCCGTTGACCGGGACGGCGCTCAAGCTGTAGCGTTGGGATGGGTGGGATCAAGCCGCCGGGTGCAGGCTCCGTGCCGTACGGAGCGCGGCCGAGGCGGCACAACCGACAGGAGGTGGCCATGGTGCGCAGCAAGGTCGGCAAGACCTCCGGCGAGATTCGGCTCACCCAGCTCGCCGAGTGCGCGGGCTGAGCGTCCAAGCTGGGCCCTGATGCCCTGGCGCACGTGCTGCGCCCGCTCGCCGCGCTCTTCGATGCCGCCGCGCATCCCGAGCTGCTCGTCGGCCTCGACATGGCCGACGATGCCGCGGTGCTGCGCCTGGGCGACGGCCTGGCGCTGGTCGTGACCACGGACTTCTTCGCGCCCATCGTCGACGACCCGTACGACTTCGGCGCGATCGCGGCGGCCAATGCCATGAGCGACGTCTACGCCATGGGCGGCGAGGTGCTCTTGGCGCTCAACCTCTTGGCGGTTCCAGAGGACCTAGCGCCCGACGTGGTGGCCGAGATCGTGCGCGGCGGCGCCGAGGCGGTGCGCGCGGCCGGCGGCATCGTAGCGGGCGGACACAGCATCCTGGATCGCGAGCCGAAGTACGGGCTGGCCGTGGTCGGCCGCGCTGATCCCGACCGGCTGCTCCGAAAGGTCGGTGCGCGCCCAGGCGACGTGCTCGTCCTCACCAAGGCGCTCGGGACAGGGCTGGTGACGACGGCGCTGAAGCACGGGTTGGCCGACGTGGGCGACGTCGCGGCAGCGGTCGCCTCGATGCGGCGCTTGAACGACGTGGCCTCGCGCGCGGCCCTCGCCGCCGGTGCCCACGCCGCGACCGACGTCACGGGCTTTGGCCTCGCCGGCCACGGCCTCGAGGTGGCGCGCGCGTCGGGCGTGGCGCTGAAGCTCGACGCCCAGCGCCTCCCGCTCCTGCCCGGTGCCCTCGCGGCGGCCGCGGCCGGCCATGTGCCCGGCGGCACCGCGCGCAACCGCAGCGCGTTTGCCGCCCACGTGCGCGGCCTTGACCGCTTGGACGCGCGCATGGCAGACGTCCTGTTCGACCCGCAGACCAGCGGCGGGCTGCTCGTCGCCCTCGACCCGGCGGCGGCGCCCGCATTCGTCGCGGCCGTGGGCGCGCCCGCGGTGGTCATCGGCGAGGTCGTTGCCGGCGCCGGCCTCGTGCTGGCGGCCCCTGCGCGCGGCGGCGTGCCGGCGCAGGGCGAGGTGGCGCGATGACGCCACGCGCCGAGCGCATCGTCGTCACCGGGCTCGGCATCGTCAGCCCGATCGGGACGGGCGCCGAGACCGCGTGGGCACGCGCGCTGGCCGGCACCTCGTCGTGCGCGCCGATCCGGGCCTTCGATGCCTCAGAGCACCTCGTGCGCATCGCCTGCGAGGTGACGGACTTCGACCCGACGGACCACATGGATGCGCGCGAGGCCCGGCGGCTCGACCCCGTCGTGCGCTTTGCTCTGGCCGCCAGCCGGGAGGCTGTCCGCGAGGCCGATCTGGCGGACGGCGCCGTCGACCCGGATCGCTTCGGCGTGATCATCGGCAGCGGCATCGGCGGCCTGCACACGCTCGAGGCCGGGTTCGAGGCGCTCTATCGGCTCGGACCCAAGCGCGTCAGCCCGATGACCAGCGCCATGATGATCCCGGACATGGCCGCCGGCTACGTGGCGATTGCCCTCGACGCGCGCGGCCCCAACTTCTGCGTCGTGTCGGCGTGCGCCACCGGCGCCCACGCCATCGGCGAGGCGGCCGAGGTGCTGCGCCGGGGTGACGCCGACGTCATGGTGGCGGGCGCCGCCGAGGCCGGCATCACGCCGCTCGGCATCGCGGCCTTCCACCGGACGGGGGCGATGTCGACGCGCAACGACGATCCAGCGCGCGCCTGCCGCCCGTTCGACCGCCACCGGGACGGCTTCGTGATGGGCGAGGGGGCCGGCATCGTCGTCCTGGAGACGGAGGCGCACGCGGCACGGCGCGGCGCGCGCGTCCTGGCGGAGCTTGCAGGCTACGGGGCGACGGCGGATGCGCACCACATCACGGCGCCCCGCGAGGACGGTGCCGGCGCGGTGCGCGCCATGCGCATTGCCCTGGCCAAAGCCCGTGCGGTGCCCGAGGACGTCGGCTACGTCAACGCGCATGGCACCGGCACCGTGCAGAACGACGCCGCCGAGGCGCGCGCGCTGGCCGCCGTCTTCGGCGAGGGCCTTGCGCGCCTGCCCGTCAGCTCGACGAAGGGCATGCACGGGCATTGTATGGGCGCGGCGGGTGGCATCGAAGCCGTGCTGTGCGCGTTGGCGCTTCAGCACGGCGTCCTGCCGCCGACGATCAACTACGAGGTGCCGGATCCCGAATGCCCGCTCGACGTCGTGCCCAACGCCGCACGGTCTGTGGCCGAACCGCTCGAGCTCGTCCTCTCGAACTCGTTCGGGTTTGGCGGCCATAACGCCTGCCTGGCCTTCCGCGCGCCACCGGCCGATGCATGAGCCGACGACCAGCTCCGAACGCGCGGTCTGGCTGGTGACGCTGCAGGCCGCCGTCGGCCATGCTTTCGAGGATCTGGCGCTGCTCGATCAGGCGCTCACCCACCGCTCGTATCTGAACGAGACCGACGATCCTGCCGCCCGCGACAACGAGCGGCTCGAATTCCTCGGCGATGCCGTGCTCGGGTTTGTGGCCGGCGAGCACCTGTACCGGGCGCTGCCCGACGAGCCAGAGGGCGTGCTCACCGCGCTGCGCGCCGCCCTGGTGCGCGAGACGACGCTGGCGCGCTTTGCCCGCCAGCTCGCGCTCGGCGAAGGGCTGCGGCTCGGGCGCGGCGAGGAGTCCACCGGCGGCCGCGACCGCGCGGCCGTCTTGGGCGACGCCTTCGAGGCCTTGATCGGCGCGGTCTATGTGGACGGCGGCCTGGCGCCGGCTGCGCGGCTGATCGAGGCGCACGTCGTGCCCGAGCTGGCGCGGGTCATCGCCGAGCGCCGCCACCACGATGCGCGCACCGAGTTCCAGGAGCGGATCCAGGCGGTGCTGCGCCAGACGCCCAGCTACCGGACGGTCGATATCGAGGGCCCGCACCACGATCGCCGCTTCACGGTCGAGGTGCTCGTGGGCGAGCGGCCGTACGGGCGCGGCAGCGGGCGGTCCAAGGCCGAGGCGGCGCGCCTTGCCGCGCTCGCCGCCCTCGAGCGCATCGAGCGCGAGGGCCTCGACGAGCCGGAGGACCCCGCGTGAGGCGGCGGCTGGCCGGGCGCCGGGCGCCGGGATAGAATCGCGGCATGGACGTCTCCGACCCGCGACCCGCCCCGCTGCCGGAGGTGCCTGCCGTTCCGGCGGACGCCTACCGCGCGGTCATGCGAGGTTGGCCGAGCGGCGTGACCATCGTGACGATGCCGGGCGATGAGGGTCCACATGGGATGACCGCCAGCGCGTTCACGTCGGTCTCCGTCGACCCGCCGATGGTGCTCGTCGTCGTCGATCAGCGCTGGCGCTCGCACGCGCACATCGCCGAGCACCGCGTGTTCTGCGTGAACATCCTCGCGGAAGGGCAGGCGGAGTGGTCCGATCGGTTTGCCGGACGGCACGGTGCGCTGCCCGATCGCTTTGCCGGCATCGCGACGGCCCGCGGCGTCACGGGCGTGCCGCACCTCGTGGCTGCGTCCGCGTGGCTCGATTGCCAGGTCGTGCAGGCCCATCGGGCCGGGGACCATACGATCTTCGTCGGCCGCGTCGTCGCGTGCGGCAGCGGTGAGGCCTCGGCGCGGCCGCTGCTCTACTACGACGGCGCCTACGGGCGCGTCGAGCCGCTCGCGGGCGGGACGGGCTGACGCGCCGGGTCCTCTTCCTCTTCGTCGACGGCGTCGGCGTCGGGCCGGACGACCCGGCGACCAACCCGTTTGCCGCCGCGGCGTGGCCCGGCTGGCGCGCGCTGCTCGGCGCCGCGCCGGTCGCGCGCTTGCGCGGTGGCGCTCTGGGCCTGGACGCCGGGCTCGACGTTCAGGGACTGCCGCAGAGCGGCACCGGGCAGACCGCGCTGCTGACCGGCCTGAACGCCCCGGCGCGCGTCGGTGCGCACCTCGGGCCCTTTCCGACGGCGGCGCTCCGCGACCTGCTCGCGACGCACGGGCTACCATCCGTCGCGCGCACTGCCGGCCTGCGCGTTGCCTTCGCGAACGCCTACCCCGATGCCGTACTCGCCCGCGTGGCGCTCGGACGCGGGCGGCTCGACGCGATCGGGCGCGCCATGGCGCTCGCCGGCGTTCGGCTGCGCGGCCAGGACGACCTGCGGCGCGGCGCGGCGCTCAGCGCCTCGCTGACGGGCCACGGCTGGCGGGAGCACCTGGGCATCGACGTGCCGATTTGGTCCGAAGCCGAGGCCGGCGCGCGGCTCGTCGCGCTCGCCGCCCAGTACGACCTGACGGCGTTCGCCCACTACGCGACCGACGCCGCCGGCCACCGGGCCACGCGCGCCGGAGCCGTGCAGACGCTCGCGCGCTACGACGCCTTCCTTGCCGGCGTGCTCGCGGCGCTACCCGACGGCATGATCGTCGTGTTGGCATCCGATCACGGCAACATCGAGGACATCAGCCACGGCCGTCATACGCGCAACCCCGCGCTGGCCGCCTGGCACGGCGCCGCCGTGCCTGACCGATGGGCGGCCACGACCGACGTCGCGCCGGCCATCCTTGCCGCCCTCGGGGTCGCGGCTCCGGGCGCGGTCGACGGCCGGCCGGCGATGGGCTAGCATGGTCGGACGCGCGCGCATGCTCGCGGAAGCCACGCGACCGGAGGGACGCGACTTATGCGCTGGTATGCCCTGGCCCACTTTCCATGCCCGCGCTGCGCCCAGCGCCTGGCCGTCGAGCACGGGCAGGTCAGGCGGCGCGAGGTCGTCAGCTGTCAGAACTGCAACGCGGATATCCAGCTGATCGCGCGCGGCGAGGGCGACGTCCAGCCTGCCGTGCCGGCCGACGGGTCGCCGTCGCCGATGCGCGTCGAGCTCGCCGTCTAACCCTCGGCGTTCGGGCGACCCGCGCACCTGGGAGGTCGCCCGAACGTGGGTGCCGTCAGGGCGACGTCGCGCCCGCAGCGTCCTCGCCGGTGCCTGCGCCGGCCGGCGGCTCCACGTCGATCGCCGACGCGTCGTGCGTTGGCGACGCGATTGGCGGCGCCCAGGCCGGCGGTGCCGCGGCCGGCGACAGGTACGTGCCTGCCGCCCAGCCCGTGTTGCCCAGCGCGTCCTGGACGCGCCACCACGTCTCGTCGCCCTCGCTGAGCGGTCCGCCGACCACGCGCAGGGTCTCGCCCTCCTCCGCCCAGCGGATCGTCGCCGTGTCAAAGCCCGCTCCGAACCGGAGGCGCAGCCCGAACGTCTCGGTACCGACCACGCGCGCGAAGCCGTCGACGACGAGCGGCCCGCCGAGCGGCGCGCTGGCCATCGTCGGGGCGCCTAAGGCCGGCGCGGTCGGCACGGCCAACGCGCCGACGGGCGCCGTCGGCAGCCCGACGGCTGGGGTCGCCGACGTTGCCAGGGGGTTGATAATCGCCGGTGCGGTGGCCATGCCGATCACAGGGCGCGTGGCATCCGCAAGCGCGCCACCGGGTGCCGGCGTGCGGGCCGTGCTGAGCGCCGCAGCCGAAGGCGTGTTCGTGGCCGGGCCGACGACCTCGCCCTCCTCGGGCGACGGGCCGAAGATCAGGTAGAGCGCGGCGAGCGAGACGGCGACCAGCAGGATGGCGGCGGCGGCCTGGAGGCTAAGGCCGCCCGGCAGCCGGAACCCCTTCGGGTGGGGCTTGCGCGGCGCGGGTTCGTCCTCGAACGGCGTGTAGTCGTAGTCGTCCACGCGAACTCCCCTTGGCACGTCGGTTGCGGTTGCCGCGCTGGCAGCCCGGCGCGACGTGCGCGGGAGTATAGAAATGCGCGGGGTGACGGTCAAAGCCCACCGCGGTGCTGGTCGCGCACCGTCCGCGCGGTTGACTCGCGCCACGGTCCGGAATAGACTCGCCGCGCGACTTGACATAGCGTAATTGACGCGCGCCGACGGGCGTGCACGAGCGCGCGGCGCAGGCGGACGACGGAGAGAGAGCATGCGACGAGCGCTATCGACGGGTTCTGGTGCAGGACGAGCGGCGCGGGCGCTCGGGGCATTCCTGTTGGCGTGCATCGTCGCCAGCCACGGGGCGCGCGCCCAGGAGCCGGCCGGTCCGCTGCCCGCCGAGCGCGTCCGCGCGGTCGCCGATGCGTTGGCGGCGCTGGCTGACAACGCCGAGCTCGGCGCCTGGCAGGCCGCGGACGACGCCTTCAACCGGGCGCTCGACGCGATCGATGCGCATCGCGCGCCCTTGGAGGACGCGCTGGGCGACCCTGCGCGGGAGGCGTTTGCCGCGATCGTGGCCGGGCTCCCCGAACTCGACGCGGCGCTCGGCGTCGAGGACGCACCCGCCATTCGGGCGCTGGTCGTTCGCCTCACCGAGCAGCTGACGACGCTGTCGCCGGACGCGGGGGGGCCGGCGCAGGCGCCCGCTGTGCCGGCTGCCGGCGTCGCCTTGGCGTGGCGCGATGCCCTGGCCACCATCCGGCGCATCGAAGCGGCCGAGGCGTGGCGCGACATGCGCAACGCAGCCATCGACATGCTCGACCAGCTCGCGCGCCAAGGCCCCATCCTGGCGCGGGACGGCGGTCCTGAGGTGGCCGTGGAGCTCGACCGGCTGCGCGTCTTTGCCCTGCGGCTGCGCGCGGCGGCGCTCGACCAATCGCACGAGGAGGGCGCGCGGGCGGCCCAGCTGTTCGAGGAGGCCCTCGACCGACTGCTCGCCGCGCAGGGCATCCTCCCCGCCCCGACGGCCACCGCCCAAGCCGATGGGGGGGCCCGCTTCCGCGCCTTCGAGGTGGTGGCCGCCTTGGGCGCGCGCGTGAGCGTCCCGATCGTCGTCGAGGGCTTGCCGGACGTCGGCCTCGGCGGGTTCCGCCTCCGCGCCCAGTGGAGCCCCGACTCGTTGGTGCTCGTCGACGCGGCGCTGGAGGATGGCAGCGGCGAGATCGCGCGCGACGACGCCTCCGGGCTCGTCGAGCTCGCGCTGCCGCAGGCGCCGATCGGCCCGACCGGCGCTGCCGTCGTCGCCACGTTAACCTTCGATGCGTTGGACGCGCGCGCCGAACCAGAAGCCTACCTTCCCGCCTTAGAGCTGGCGGCGCTGCGGGACGTCGCGCGGGAGGCCCGGGCGCACGTGCGCCTCGGGGATGTGCCCAAGGCGGGCAGCTTGCTCAGCGCCGAGTACGCGCGCTACGTCGGCGGCCGGGCGCAGGCCGGGGCGCTCTACGCGGTCCTCGCGTCGCGCGGCGGACAGCCGGACGGCATCGCCGATGCGCTGCTGCGCGCCCTCGACCTCGTCTCGCAGCCGGGCGAGACCGATGCGATCGTCGAGGCCCTCGGCGCGATCGATGGCGCGGTCGACGTGGCCGTCCAACACCACTTCGACGCGCTCGGCGGAAGCGACGGGGTGCCGATCGCGCTCGACGTGCTATCCGCCAACGACACCACGGGCGCGGCCCTCGTCTTGCGGCCATCCGTAGCCGGTCGGGTGCTCGTGGGCAGCGATCTGCCGCCGACCCTCGAGCCGTCGCCGACCGCGCGCGGCACGGTTGGCATCGAGCCCACGCCCATCGCCGCCTTGGCCGGCCCCACCGCTGGGCCACCCCCGGCGGTTCGGCTAGCGCCGGCACCGCGCGGTGGCGCGCCGCCGGCCATGCCGCGCGCGCTCATCGCCGCGCTGGCCGTTGCCTCGGCGGTCGGGCTCATCGCCGCGTGGGTGGCCCTTCGTCGGCCGGAGGGCGAGCCCGACGGCCAGCCGCCGGCAGAGGCGCAGGGCTAGCGCGGCGTGCGCCGACCGCTAACCCAGCACCTGGGGCTGCGGCGCGAGGGGGCGGCGAGGGGGAGCGGGGCGTGGAGCGGGGTGGTTGCGCGGGTCAGAGAGCCGGTGTATATCTCGACGGTCGAGATCATAACGCCTGACCACGGACCATTCTCACTGTCGGCGCGACGGGCATCGCGCATCAATACGGGGGGACACCATGGCGCGCGTCGACGTCCGCAGCGCTGCGATCCTGTTGGTCGGTCTCGGCCTCGCCGCAACGGCCTCGCGCCCGCAGCAAGCGGCCGCGCAAGTTAGCCATTGGCAACAGCTCCGGCCGTCGGGCTTGGCACCGCAGGCGCTGCAGTGGCCGGCCGAGGCGTACGACCCCGTCGGCCATCGGATGATCCTCTTCGGGGGCACCGACCAGACTGTCGACTTCAACGATGTGTGGGCGCTGCGCCTGGACGCGGGCCAGGAAGCCTGGGCGAAGCTGCGGCCGTATGGCCAGGCGCCCACGGCCCGACGGGGCGCCGCGGCGGCGTTCGACCCGGCGAGCAACCGCTACGTGCTCTTCGGCGGCTTCAGCGACGTCCGGTCCGTCTACTGGGACGACACCTGGCTGGTCGACCTGGCCACCGGCGACGGGCGCTGGGTCAAGCACGACCCGGCGGCACCGCACCCCCCCGGGCGGCGCGAGCCGACGCTCGTCTACCAGCACCTTGACGGGCCGGAGCCGGTGGAGCGGTTGATCCTCTTCGGCGGCTACAACGCCACCTTCGACTTCAACGACGTGTGGGCCTTTGACCTCCGGCCGGGGCAGGAAGGATGGACGCAGCTCTCGCCCTGCGGCACCAAGCCCGGTCAGCGCGACGGCCACGCGGCGGTGTACGACGCGGCGCACCAGCGGATGATCGTGTATGGCGGTTGGGACCGCAGGCCGACGCTGCGCACGATCGGGGACACATGGGCGCTCGACCTCACGCCCGGGGCCGAGTGCTGGAGCGAGCTCCGCCCGGACGGCACGACGATCCCCAGCATGGGATGGTCCTCGGCCGTGTACGACGCGTGCCCGGGCCAGGAGCGCGACCTCATCTTCGGCGGGTTCAACAACAGCGCTAACCGCAGCTCGAGCGACGTCTGGTCGCTCACCCTCGAGCCCCGGGCCGAGGTCATGAGCCGCCTCGAGGTCACCGGTGCCCGGCCTCGACCGCGCGACTCTCACGCGGCGGTCTACGACCCACGCGGCCGGCGCATGATCATCTACTCCGGGTGGGATGGCCCAGGCGACCTCCTGCGCGATGTGTGGGCGCTCGACCTGACCGTGTGCGATACGCTCGTGCCCACCGCGACGCTGACGGCCGTCCCCCCCATCGGCCCCACGTCGACGCCCACGGCCGAAGTCACGGGCACCGAGACGATGCCGGTCCCCACTCCAAGCCCGAGCCCGAGCCCGACCGCGACGCCGATCGAGTCGACGCCCACCCCGGGCAGCTGCGCGGATACCGACGAGCCGAACGACGAGTGGAACCAGGCCAAGCTGCTCGAGGTTGGCCAGCTTCAGACCCATCGCTTCTCGCGGCCCGGCGACGTCGACTTCGTGAAGCTCGTGGCCGAGGCGGGCAGGCGATACCGCATCCGAACGCTCGACCTGGCGCCGGAAGTGGACACCCGGCTGTACCTCTACGACACCGACGGCCAGTCGCTCTTGACCTGGAACGACGACGACCCGGCCAGCGCGCCGGCTTCCGTGATCGACTGGACCTGTCCCGCCGCCGGGTCCTACTTCCTCAAGGTCACAAACCTGGACCCGGCCGCCGGTGGCTGCAGCCTCACGTATGCCATCCAGGCCGTCGCTGACGGCGCGCCCACGCCGACACCGACGGAACCGCCTTCGGCCCACACGATCTACCTCCCACTCGCCCACAATGGCGCGCTGCCGGGGCTGCCACCGCCGTTGCCCGCGCTCGTGTGCAATCCCGGCTTCGAGTCCGGGCGACTCGATGAGGGCGCCATCCGATGGGCCCTGTCGCCCGCGCCGGCGGCCAAGCTCGACGGCACCCTGAGGCTCACGCTGGCCATGCTGCACGGCGGGCAGGCGAGGCCCTCCGGCCCGACGACGCTGCCCGCACCGCTATCCGCGTCCGGCTTCGCGCGGGTGTACCCGCACACGCCGATCCGGGTCTTGGTGACGACCTCGGACGCCGGTGCGCTCCGACGCCTCGGTGCCCGGGTGCATGCGGCGGTCGGCCACATCGTCGTGGCCGAGGTAGCCGCCGGTCGCCTGGACGACCTGGCCCGGCTGCCGAGCGTGCAGCGCATCGAGGTGCCGCGAGAGGCCACGCCGAACAACGATCTCGCCGGGGCCGATATCCGCCTCCCGGCGGCCTTCGCGCGCTCGGGCACGCGCGGGGCAGGCGTCATCGTCGGCCTCATCGACTCCGGGATCGACTTCACCCACCCCTCCTTCATCGATGCCGTGGGCCGCACGAGGATCCGCGCGCTCCTGGACCTCGGCATGCCCGGGGACGTCGACGCCGACGGCGACTTCGACGGCCCCGGGCCGGGCGGCGGCACCCTCTACCTTGAGGACGACATCAACCGCGCCCTGGAGGCGGAGGCGAGCGGCCGGTCGCGGCTGTACGCCGTTGGCGCGGTGGCCGCGATTCCGGACGGCGCGTCGGTCGAGAGCGTCCTCGACATTCCGGCCGACGACGCGGTCACGATCGAGACGCTGCACCTGCGCCTGGTGTACAGCCACTGGCGGCTGAACGACGTCGCCATCACGCTCGTGGCGCCCGACGGCTCACCGCACAGCATCCTTCGACCCACGGCGCCCGTGGACACCAGCCTCACGGCGGTGTACGAGCTCTCCAGCCTGGCGGGCCGGTCGACGTCCGGGCGATGGTCGCTGCACGTGCGGGACGAGAACGCCGACGGCCTCGGCGGCACCCTCAGGAACTGGCGCCTGATCATCAACCGCCCTGTGCCGCTCGACGACTTCACCGGGCACGGCACCTATGTGGCGGGCTCCGCCGTCGGCGACGATGCCGCGGTCGGCGAACCGGCGCCAGGCCCGTTCGCCGGTACGGCGCCGGAGGCCGACATCCTGGTGGTGCGCGGCTACCGCCAGGCGACGACCATCCTGGACGACGACACGATCCTGGGCATGCAGTGGATCGACCAGGTTGCGACGTCGCGATCGCAGCCCTACGTCATCAACATCAGCCACGCGACGGTCCTGGGGGCCCACGACGGCACGTCCCCCGTTGAGAGGGCGATCGACGCGCTCGTGGGCCCGGGCAAGCCGGGACGGGCGGTCGTGGTGTCGCTCGGCAGCTCGGGGGCACGGCGGGCGCACGCCGGCGGAGCGTTCGGGCTGGGCACCGACGCCGTCGACCTCGCCATCGCCGCCGGTGTGACCGAGGTCCGCCTGGGCATCGCGCTCGACGAGACGGCGGGCGCAACGTTCGGCATCGAGTTCCCCGGCGGCCCGGACGTGGTCTGCACCACCGCCGACGAGCGGGGGCAGGACGTGCGCTCGGACTGCGGCCGCATGGCGGTGGCGCCCGGCGATCCGTGGCGCATGATCGTGCTGCAGCGCGGTCAGGACGTGCTCAACCGCGGCTGGCTGCTCTGGTCGGGCGGCCAGTCCGGCGGCGCACAGCAGGTTGAGCTCCTCATGAGCGCCGAGGCCGCGCCGGCCGTCCTCGAAGGCGCATGGCGCCTGCGGCTCGAAGGCGCGCGCGGCCGCTGGGATGCCTGGGCGACCGCCGGCGAGCCGTTCGTAAACGGCGACAACAGGATGACCGTCATGGTGCCCGGGACCGCGCGGAACGCCATCACGGCTGGCAACCACGCGACGCGCGTCGAATGGACGGACGCGACCGGCGCGCGGCAGACCGAGCCCGGCCAGCCCGGCGCGCTCGCGCCGAGCTCCAGTCGTGGCCCGACGCGCGACGGGCGCACGAAGCCGGACCTGACGGCGCCCGGCGAGTGGATCATCGGCGCCCGTGCCGGGAGGATGACGGTCACCAATCGCAGCCGGATCTCCGACCGGCACAGGATCGCCGGCGGGACATCGCAATCGGGCGCGATCGTGAGCGGTGCCGTGGCGCTGCTCCTCTCACTCCCGGAGGGCCGGACGTGGGACGCGCAGCGCCTGCGCGACCTGCTTCAGGCGAGCGCCCGCCGCGACGCGTTCACGGGCGCGCAGCCGGACCCGAACGCGTGGGGCATGGGCAAGCTCGACCTCCTCGCGGCCATGGAGCTAGCGCTCCCGGAACCCCGCCCGTCCCCCTCCTCGATGCCCACGGCGACGCCGACGGTGACACCCACGGTGCCGCGACCGACGCCGACACCGACGGCCACGGACCGGCCTCCCGGCGCCTGCTGGCAGAGCGGCGGCGAGTTGCCCGCCAGCGTCGTCCGCGAACTGGACGATGGTCTGCTGCCCCTGGCCGGGCAGTTCGCGGCCGTCCTCGGCGACCCGGCGTCGGGCGACGGGCGGCCGGGAGGGCGACCGGTGCCGAGCGGTTCGGCCTGGATCGAGCAGACGGTGGCGGTGCCGAACACCGCGGCCCCCCTCCTCCAATTCGGTTACCGCCTGGTGACGTACGACGTGGCCGCCGACGACCTCGGCCGCGCACGCGACGCCTTCCGCGTGGAGATCGATGGGCAGGAGGCGTTCCAGGACGGCAACCGCGACACGACCGTGCCGGGCGCGCGCTACGCGATCGGTTGGCGCAACGCGCAAGTGGACCTCTCCCCGTGGCGCGGGCGCACCGTCGTCCTGCGCCTGGCCAATTGGAATGGGCGGGACCCGGCGGCCGGCGCGGAGGCCTATAACACCTGGACCTACGTGGACGCGGTCATGATCCTGCCGTGACCGAGGGGGCAACCCCAGTGCGTCGCCGTCCGCCACGTGCCTCTCAGAGGCCGACGAGCCGCGCGTAGATCGTCCGGGCGACAGCCGGATCGTCCGTGCCCCGCACGATGGCCCGACCGTCGGCAAACACCGTCACCTCGTACGCACGCCATCCGATGGACACTGCGTCGGCGCTGGCGTTGGCCACCCGCACGTCCTCGAGCACGGCGAGCCTGGCCGTCAGGCGAACCAGGTCGAGCGGCGTCTGGTCCGGCCGCAGGTGGACGGCTTGCCGGCCGCACAGGATCGCCGCGATCGCGTCCCCTTCCTCCTCCGCCGTCTCCGGCTCTCCCGAGCCGCACGCCGGGCACCCTTCGCGTGCGCTGACGCGGAAGCGGGCCAGCTCGCCGCGCCAGACGTCGACCACGGTCGCGTGGCCATCGGCCGGCTCGCCGATGAGGAGGCCCATCGCCAGGCGGGCGGCCAGCCCGCCGACGACCGCCACGGCGGGACCGATCACGCCGGCCGTCTCGCAGGTCTCGGCGCCCGCTGGGCCCGGCAGGCGGGCATGGAGGCAGCGCCAGCAGGGTCGGCCCGACGGGCCGACGGCCATGACGATGCCCGTCGCGCCGATCACGCCCGCGTGCACCCAGGGCACGCCGAGCCGAAGGCATGCCGCGTTGAGCACGCGGCGCGTGGCCATCGAGTCGGTCCCGTCGACGACCAGATCGTGGCCGCCGAGGAGGTCCGCCGCATTGGCCGCGTGGAGGTCGGCGACGCGCGGAGTCAGGCTAGCATCGGGCGCGATGGCGCCGAGGCGCCGCACCGCGGCGAGCGCCTTCGGCCGGCCCACGGCCGCGTCCTCGGCATCCAGAAGCGGCTGGCGGTGGAGGTTGCCGACCTCCGCGACGTCGCGGTCGACCAGCGTGAGGTGGCCGACGCCGGCGCGCGCCAGCAGCTCGGCGATGGTCCCTCCCGTCGCGCCGAGGCCGACGATGACCGCGCGTGCCGCGACCAGGCGCGCCTGCCCGGCGGCGCCGAGCGGGCCGAAGCGGACCTGAGCTGCATAGCGATCGTGCTCCATGTCACCCGCGTCCAAACCGCTCCCAGGGGTAGTCGATCCACGCGTCCGTGGTCGCCACCGCCAGGTCGGGGCGCTCGCCATCCTGGGCATTGCGAGCCGGCTTGACGTGCAGGACGGCGACGATGGGGTCGCCGCCTGCGGCCCGAACGCGCTCGCGCACGGCCGTGGCTGTCCGCCCGCTGTCCCAGATGTCGTCGATGATCGCGATCCGCCGTCCTCGGAGCTGGGCATCGGGCGGAAACGCCAGGAACGAGAGCTGCTCGCCGCGCGATGTGCCATCGTAGCTGGCGACGGCCGCGCTCAGCATCTCGCGGACGCCCAGCCGCTGGGCGACGAGGGACGCGGGCACGAGCCCGCCGCGCGCGACCGCGAGGATGGCATCGAACCGGCGCTCGGCAAGCTGCTCGGCCAAGGCCGCTGCCAGCTCCTCGATGGCGGCCCAGTCCAGCGCGATCCGAGCGCCCGAGCCGTATGCAGCCGCGCTCACAGCGCCAGCTCCGGGATGCGCCGTTCGCCGAGCGGCCGGCCAGACGCCGCGGCGTCGAACGCGTCGGGCGATGGGTCGAGCCACAGGATGGCCGGGATCCCCCCATGCCAGGCCGCTGGGCTCACCTTGACGGCCTCCGTCGGCACGCGCTGCGGGGCGGTGCCGTTGACGGCGCGCGTGAACGCCATGAGATCCGGCATGGCGCGGAAGCCGAGCACGACGGGCAGCGGCCCGTCGTCGAGCACGACGAACCGCCAGACGAACCGGTCTACCTGGCCGATGCCGGCGGCATCCTCAGGCCCTCCCACACCCAGGACGTAGACCCACGGCAGCGCGGCAAGCTCCGGCGGCGCGCCCACCGAGAGGTCGTAGCGGCTCACGGCTCGGCGATCAGCGGCGGACCGACGGTGAGCCGCCGGATGTACCACTTGTCGTTCTCGAGCTCGAGGAGCGCATCGATCTGGCGGCGGTCGCCACTGGCGTAGCGCGCGATGGCCGTGGCCTGGGCCGACTCCACGGGCACGCCCTCCAGCGGAAGGCCTTGGACCACGCGCTGGACGCGGAGCCCGAGGAACCCACCGTAGCGTTCGCGATCGGAGAACACGGCCTGGAGGTCGGCCAGCGGGGTGAGGCGCAGGGCGTTCTGCGACAGGAGCTGGTGTGCTTCCTCGACGTCGCCGCTGGCGGCGCTGGCAAGGAACTCGTGCAGCAGCGGCGCCACCGCGCGCGGGGTGTAGCGGCCGACGGCGGTGACCAGCCACGCGGCCAGGATGGCGAGCGCGGCAAACCCGAGGCCGCCGGCGATCAACGAGAGCGCGACGGATCGCTGGAGGCCGACGTTGACGGCCGGACGCTGGCCGCGGCGCGCCATGGCGAAGCCTTCCGTCACGCGCGCATGCGTTCGCGCACCAAGCCGTCGATCGAGGCCGCAAGGCCATCGGCCTCGCGGACCAGCTCGGCGCTCTGTGCTCGGAGCTGATCGCCGCGCTCGAGGTCGCGCAGCCCGGGCACCTGGGTGCCGACGAGGAGCGCTCCGCTGCGCGCCGCAGCCGACGCCACGTAGCCGGACGTGCCGCAGTCGGCCACGAACGCGACATCGCCGCGCGCGGCCAGCTCGCGGAGCGCCCGCAGGACGGCGACCGACTGGTGGATCACGCCCAGGGGTACCTCGATCGCGTCCAGCAGGGCATCCTGGATGCCATCGCGGCGCGCGCGCGCCTCCTCGATCGTGCCGCGCGGTAGGTCGTAGGCGGCCATGGCTCGGGCGTAGGCCAACCGATCGGCGTGTGCCAGCGCCGCGAGCGTATTGGCCGCGCTAGCGCAGCGCGCGCCAAGCGCCGTCATGGCGGCCGTGTCGTCGCCCTCGGCGCGCACCGCGCTGCGCGCCGCGATGCCCGCCGCCAGGCGCGCGGCATGACCCGCAGCGATCGCCGCCGCCGCGCCACCCCCGACGCCCTCGGCGTCCTCGTCCCCGGCCACGTTCGTGCTCGCGTCGCGCACGCCCTCGGGCGCCGTCCCATGCGGAACGGCCAAGCGCGTCTCCCAGACGGCACGGGGATCGATGCGCCCGGTTCGGACGCTGTCCGACAACGCTGCCAGCAACGCCGCCTCGGCCCAGCAGCCGCGCAGCCGAACGCCGAGCACCCGCGCCCCGACGCCCGGCGCCAACGCGTCGGCGAGCGCCAGCACGCGCGCCAGGGTGGTGCGCTCGGGCTGGAGGAGCCGTACGGCGATGGCCGCGACGCCCTGGCGATCGACCGCGCCGGCGCGCACGTCGGCGAGCCCGCCCGAGCGACCGTCGAGCGCGCCCGCCAGCCGCGTGGCCTGGCTCGGCGACGCGTCGAGGTCGATCTCGAAGCGCGCGTCGAGCGGGGCCGCGCCAACGCGCGCCGCGCCCATCGGGCCGAGGAGGCTCGGGCCAAAGTCCGGTCCAAGATCCGGCTCAGCGGCCAGCGTCGCGCGGAGCCCAGCGTAGCCGCGCTCCTCCAGGACGCGCGCACGCCCCTCCGCGCCGGTGGGCGTGGCGGACTCGGTCAGGTAGATCGGAATGTCGTGCGCGGCGGCCAGCGCCCGGGCGAGGTCCTCTGCCACGGCAACGCACCCCTCGAGGTCGATGCCGTGGATCGGGCTGATGCGCACCCGATCGATGGCGCCGAGCGCTGGCGCATCAGCACGCCGACGGCCGAGGTCGATGGCTGCGGCGGTGGCAGCGGCGGCCAGAACCGCGCGCGAGACGGCGTCCGGCGTGCCGGCCAGCGCGAACCACAGCATGTCGCGCGCTTCGTCGACGTCCTGATCCGTGACGTCGGCATGTGCAGCGGCCGTGCCGACCAACGCGAGGACGAGCGACGGATCGGACGTCGCGACGCGCAGCGCGCACGCGACCGCGATCGCGGCCGCGCCGTCGGCCGGCGCCGTCATCCGCGGGCCAGCCCGAACGGGTCCATCGGCCGGCTGCCCGTGTAGACGACGACGCTCTTGAGCTCCGTGAAGTCGTCCAGGGCGTCCAGCGACGACTCGCGGCCCCACCCGGACTGCTTTACGCCGCCGAACGGCGTGCCCGGAAAGACCGTGAACGGCTGGTTGATCGTGACGACGCCGCTCCGAAGGCGCTCCGCCAGGCGGTGAGCGCGGCCGATATCGCGCGTCCAGACGGAGGCGGTCAAGCCGTATACGACGTCGTTGGCCGCGCTGACGACGTCGTCCTCGCCGTCGAACGGCAGGATCGCCGCGACCGGCCCGAAGATCTCCTCCTGGGCCACGCGCATGCTGTTGGCGCAGTCGGCCAGGACGGTCGGCATAAGGAAGTTGCCGGCGGCCAGCGCCGGGTCGGCCGGGCGCCCGCCACCGGCCGCAAGTCGTGCGCCCTCCGCGAGCCCGCCGGCCAGGTGGCCCTCGACGTTCGCTCGGTGCTCCGGCGTGATGAGCGCGCCAACCTGCGTGGCGGGGTCCATCGGATCGCCCACCCGCAGCCGGCCGGTGAGGGCGGCAAATTGCTCGACGAACGCGTCGTATATTGGCCGCTGGACGAACACGCGGCTGCGCGCATCGCACGACTGGCCGGCGCTGTAGAAGATCGACCAGACGCAGCTCGGGATGGCCGATTCCAGGTCGGCGTCCGCGAAGACGACGGCCGGGCTCTTGCCGCCGAGCTCGAGGGTGACGCGCCGGAAGTCCACGCGCGCCGCGTCGAGGATGAGCCGGCCCACCTCGGTCGAGCCGGTGAAGCTCACCTTGTCGACGCGCGGGTGGTGGGCGAGCGCGGCACCGGTCGTGCCGTCGCCGGCAAGGACGTTGATGGCGCCGGGTGGGAAACCGGCCTCGGCGGCCAGCTCGCCCAGCGCCAGGCCGGACAGCGGCGACTGCTCGGCCGGCTTGATGACGACCGCGTTGCCGGCCGCGATCGCTGGCGCCAGCTTCCGGAGGGTGAGCATGAGCGGGTAGTTCCAGGGCACGATGAGGCCGCAGACGCCCACGGGCTCGCGCAGCGTGTAGTTGAGGAAGCCGGGCGGCGTTGCGTTGGTCTCGCCGCGGATCTTGGTGGCTGCCCCGGCAAAGAACTCCAGCTCGCTGATGCCCTGCTGGATCTCGCCCTTGACGGAGGCAACGGCCTTGCCGATGTCGCGCGCCTCGAGCGCCGTCAGCGCCTCGAGATGCTGCCAGAGCAGGTCGGCCAGCCGGAACATCAGCCGCGTGCGGCGCTGCGGGCTGGTCGTCCGCCACTTGCCGCCATCGAACGCCGCGCGCGCCGCGGCGACGGCTCGGTCCACGTCGGCGTCCCCCGCCAGCGGCACGGTGGCCAGCGCCTGGCCGGTCGCCGGGTTGGACGAGGCAAACGTGCGGCCGTCGTCGGCGCTGTCGACGGGCTCGCCGCCGATCCACATGGGCCAGCGGTCGCGATCGATCTCCAAGGGCATGACGCCTCCACGGGTTCAGCGGCCTGCGCCGCGCAAGGGCTGACGAATCGCCGTCAGCGATCCAGGTTCTCGAAGATGGTGGCCACGCCCTGCCCGACGCCAATGCACATCGTCGCCAGCCCGTACCGCCCGCCGCTGCGGCGCAGCGCGTGGAGCAGCGTGGTGACGATCCGCGCGCCCGATGCGCCCAGCGGGTGGCCGATGGCGATGGCGCCGCCGTTGACGTTGGTGCGCTCCGGGTCCAGGCCGAGCTCGGCCATCACCGCCAGCGCCTGCACGGCAAAGGCCTCGTTGAGCTCGACCAGGTCGAGGTCGGCGACTTTGATACCGGCGCGCGCCAGCGCCTTCAGCGTGGCCGGCACCGGGCCGAGGCCCATGACGCGCGGGTCGACGCCGGCGACCGCCGAGGCGACGACCCGCGCCATCGGGCGCATGCCGGCGGCCTCCGCCGCCGCGCGCGATGCCAGGAGCACCGCCGCGGCGCCGTCGTTCAAGCTGCTGGCGTTGCCGGCGGTGACGGTCCCACCGGGCCGGAACACCGGCCGGAGGCCTGCGAGCTTGGCCAGCGACGTATCGGGTCGCGGCCCCTCGTCGTGGTCGACGACCACGGGCGCGCCACCGCGTCCAGCCAGCTCGACGGGCACGACCTCGTCCGCGAAGCGGCCCTCCGTCCAGGCCGCGACGGCGCGTTGGTGGCTGGTCAGCGCGAACGCGTCCTGTGCCGCCCGCGTGATCCCCGTGCGCTCCTGGATGTTCTCCGCCGTCTCGCCCATGCTCTCGAGCGGGAACAGAGCCTCCAGGCGTGGGTTCGGGTAGCGCCAACCGAGCGACGTGTCCCACGCGGTGACGCTGCCCATGGCAAACGGGACGGCGCCCTTGGGGATGGAGAGCGGCGCGCGCGACATGCTCTCTACGCCGCCGGCGACGATGAACGCACCGTCGCCGACGGCGATCGCCCGCGCGGCCTGTTGGATGGCGTCCAGGCTGGAGCCGCACAGCCGGTTGACCGTGGTCGCGGCGACTTCGTGCGGCAGGCCAGCCAGGAGCGCGGCCATGCGCCCGACGTTGCGGTTGTCCTCGCCGGCCTGGTTGGCGCAGCCGAAGACGACGTCCTCGATGCGCGCCGGGTCGACGCCGCTTCGCTGGACGACCGCGCGGATGGCCGTGGCGCCAAGGTCGTCCGGCCGCAACGAAGAGAGCGCGCCGGCATAGCGGCCGACGGGCGTGCGCACGGCCGCGACGATCACGGCCTCGGTCATGGCGCTGCTGGCCGGTCGGCGCGCTCGCCGTCGTCAGCTTCCGGCTCCTCGCCGGCGTCTGGACCGGGCGGCGCGATCTCGGCGCCAGCATCGGCGGCGCGAGCGATGGCGCGCGCCGCCGCCCGCTCCTCGCGCGCCGTGGCGACATCGAAGTCGTCGTCCAGGCGCCCCATGTCGGCCTCGTCTTCGGGCGCCTCGACCGGGGAGCCGGCGAGAAGGGCCGCGCTGGCTGCGGCCAGCGCGGGGTCGGGCGCCGCCGTCTGGCGCTCCTCCATCAGCTGGCGCACGGCCTCCTCGAGCCCGTCCAAACGGCGCGCAGCGGCGCGGCCGTGGGCCCATTGGGCGGCCATCCAACACAGCATGGCCACCGGCAGGGCAAAGACCAGCGCCACCGCGGCGGCGACGATCAACAGCTCACGGTCCATCAGGCGTTCTCCTCGCTTGGGAACCAGCGCTCCCCGGCGGCGGCCATCCGGCGCAGGAGCGGGGCGGCGCGATAGCGCTCGGGACCGCTCTCGACGGCCAGGGCGTCCAGCGTCGCGACGACGGACGGCAACCCGATCTGATCGGCCCAGCGGAGCGGCCCGATCGGGTAGCGCGTGCCGAGCCGCATGGCGTTGTCGATGTCCGCGGCGGTCGCGGTGCCCTCCATGACGGCAAACGCGGCCTCGTTGGCCAGGGCGGCGACGATCCGCGGCATGACCAGGCCCGCGACATCGCCCACCCACACGGGCGTCAAGCCAAGCGCCTGCCAGGCCGCCTCGGCGGCGGCGGCGGCGGCATCGGACGTCTGGCGCGCGCGGGCGCACTCGACGGTGGTCCGCGCACGCGCAGGCGGCAGGAGGGCAAAGCCCGTCATGCGCTCCGGCGTGGCCAGCCGCGCGACGGACAGCGTGAGCGAGGCCGCGTGACAGCAGATCATGCCGGGCGAATCGACCGGCAGGTGCGCGTCCAGCCAACCGAGGGCGCGGTCCAACGCGCGAGCGAGCGAGGGGCAGGCGACCCACGCCGCGCCTGCGTCGGCTAGGGCGGCAGCCACTCGCGGGCCTGCCGCCGGGTCGCCGACCGCGACCCGCACGCACTGGGCACCGGCGATCTGGGCGCGCCGCAGGATCTCGGCCGCGACGGGCGAGGCCGGCGCCTCGTCGGCGTCGGCTTCGTCGAGCAGGACGAGGCGCTTCATCGGACCTCCGGGGACGGCAGGGTTGGGCCTTCCAAGGATACCGCGCCGTCCGCTCCGGGTCCACGGGGCGTAGGATGGGCCAAGAGGCCGCGGATCACCTGGAGCGGCTGCGCGCCCATGATGAGGTGCTCGTCCACGACCAGCGCCGGCACCGCGGTGATCCGGCGCGCCGCCGCTGCGGCGACGGCCGCCTCGGCCGCCGCCGTGGCCTCGAGGTCCGTCACGCGCGCCAGCGTCCCGTCAACCCCTGCCGCTCGGGCGACGGAGGCCAGGACGCGCGGATCGCCGATGTCGGCGCCGTCGCCAAAATAGGCGTCGAACGCGCCGAGGAAGAGGCGCTCGAGGACGATCGGAGGCGCGTCGCCAAGGCGCGCGCAGAGGGTCGCAAACGGCCGGCTGTCGACGAGCCATGGCGGGCGGCGGCGCAGCGCGAGCCCAAACGACCGCGCCAGCTCGACCACCGCGGGCCATGCCGCGTCACAGCGCGCGGCATGCATGGCGGCGTCGGCCGTCGATGCGCCATGGCCGCAGCCGGCGAGCGGGACGGCGTACCAGCGCACGACGGCCGCCATCCCATCCGCCGTGGCCGCGACCGCGGTGGCCACCATGTAGGAGAAGGGGCAGACGGCGTCGACGTAGAGCGTGACGGCCTTCGCGCGCGCGTCGCTCACCCGCTCGGGTGCTCGTAGTACCCGCGGCCGGTCTTCCGCCCCAGGCGGCCGCTCTCGACCATGGCGCGCTGCAGCGGGTGGGGGCGGAAGCGGGGCTCGTGGAAGAAGCCCTCCCAGACCGATGTGGCCGCGGCCAGGTTGACGTCGATGCCGATCAGGTCCATGAGCTCGAACGGCCCCATGGCAAAGCCGGCGTCGCGCGCCAGCCGATCGACCGTCGCCACATCCGCGTGGCCGTCGCCGACGAGCCGCAGCGCCTCGCCGTAGAACGGGCGCGCCACGCGGTTGACGATGAAGCCGGGCGTATCGCCGACGACGACGGGCTCTTTGGACCACGCGCGCGCAAGGGCGACGACCCGCGCGAGCGTGCCTTCCCCGGTCGCCGGCCCGCGCACGACCTCGACGAGGGCCATGAGCGGGGCGGGGTTGAAGAAGTGCATGCCGCACGCGCGCTCGGGTCGGGCCAGGCCAGCGGCGATGGCGGCCACGGACAGCGTCGACGTGTTCGTGGCCAGCACGGCTTCGGGTGCGACGATCGCCTCGAGCTGCGCAAAGAGGTCGCGCTTCAAGTCGAGTCGTTCCGGGACGGCCTCGATGACGACGCCGGCGGCGGCAAGCGCGGCGAGGTCCGTCGTGGTCGACAGGCGCGCTTGGATGGCGTCGCGCTCGGTACCCTCCAGCGTGCCCTTAGCGACGGCCCGCTCGAGGAACCCGCCGACGGCGGCGGTGGCGCGCGCGAGCCCGTGGGGGTCGACGTCGAAGAGCAGCACCGCGTGCCCGGCCGTGGCCGCGACCTGTGCGATGCCTGCGCCCATCGTGCCGGCGCCCACGACGCCGATCGTCGCCCGCTCGGCGTCGCTCACCCTAGCGGCCCGCGAAGCGCGCTGGCCGCTTCTCCAGGAAGGCTGCGACGCCCTCGCGGTGGTCGGCGGTGCCGCCGGCGATCTCCTGGAGCTGCGCCTCGTAGGCCAGGGCATCGTCGAGCCGGCAGGTCAGGGCGCGCCGCATGGCCCGCTTGGTCAGGCCGATAGCCTTCGTCGGCCCCGTGGCTAGCCGCGCCGCCAGCTCCTGGGCGGCGCCGGCGAGCGCATCGCCCGGGACGACGCGGCTGACCAGGCCGAGCTCGAGTGCCTCGGCGGCCGTCACGCGCCCTCCGGTCGCCGCCAGCTCGAACGCGCGCTCGTAGCCCATCATCCGCGGCAGGAACCAGGTCGAGCCGCTGTCGGGCACCAGGCCGACGCCCGCGAAGGCCATGATCAGCCGGGCCTCCTCGGCCATCAACCGGATGTCGCACGCCAGCGCGATGCTGGCGCCGGCGCCGGCCGCCACGCCGTTGATGGCGGCGATCACCGGCTTCTCGATCTCGACGATGGCGGCGATGGCGCGGTTGTACGTGGTCTCCAGGTGCTCTCGGAAGCGCATCCCGCCCGACGCGTCGCGCCCGCTGACGTCCGCGAGGTCCTGCCCGGCGCTGAACGCGCGCCCGGTGCCGGTGAGCACGAGGCAGCGGACGGCGTCGTCGCGCGCGGCCTCGCGGAGCGCCTTGCCCAGGGCCGAGAGCATGGGATCCGTGAACGCGTTGAGCTTGTCCGGCCGGTCGAAGGTGATGGTGGCTACGCCCTCATCGACGGCGTAGCGGATCGAGTCGCTCAAGGGGCTGCCCTCCTGCCGGCTGGGCCAGAGGCCCTGCGGCGGCGGATTCTAGCACGGCCTTTGGCACCGGACACCCGCCGTGCGTCGCCACGTCGCGGGCGCCGTGGGCCGCGCCGCCGTCAGCGGCCCTTCCACGCCGGCGGCCGCTTCTCGAGGAACGCGGCCATGCCTTCGCGCTGGTCTTCGGTGGCGAACAGCAGGTAGAAGTTGCGCCGCTCGGTCAACAGGCCCTGGTCGAGGTAGGCATCAAACACCGCGTTGACGGCCTGCTTGGCCAGCCGAACGGCGACCGGCGGCTTCGCGGCGATCTCCGCCGCAAGGGCCAGCGCCTCCTCGAGGTACGCTTCGACGGGCGCGACGCGGTTCACCAGGCCCCAGGCGAGGGCCTGCTCGGCGGTGAACGTGCGGCCCGAGAGCACCAGCTCCATCGCCCGCGCCTTGCCGACCGCCTGGGCGAGGCGCTGCGTCCCGCCGGCGCCCGGCATCACCCCGATGTTGATCTCCGGCTGGCCAAAGCGGGCGCTCTCAGAGGCCACGATCATGTCGCACATCATGGCGGTCTCGCAGCCGCCGCCGAGCGCCCACCCGCTGACCGCGGCGATGAGGGGCTTGGACAACCGGCGAATGCGATCCCACGTGGCGAACATGTTCTTCTGGAGCTGGTCGACCACCGTATCCGTGGCCATGGCGCCGATGTCGGCGCCCGCGGCAAACGCGCGCGCGTCGCCGGTGAGGACCATGGCGCCGATGCCGTCGTCGGCGTCGAACGTCTCGAGCGCGGCGGCGAGCTCGGCGATCACGTCGGGGCTGAGGGCGTTCAGCTTGTCGGGCCGGTTGAAGCGCACGAGGCCGACGCGGCCGTGCGTCTCGACGAGCAGGAACTGATAGGCCATGTGCCACCTCGTGGACAGGGTTCGCAGCGCTTTGCCGCGGAGCGTCAGCCGCGCCCCGGGGCACGGACGCTATAGTATGCGCGCGGTCGCCCGCCGGTCGATCAGCCCTCGATCGCCGCGGCGAGGGCGTCGCCGAACGTCGTGAGGATGAGCCCGGTGGCAAACCCAATGCCGAGTTGGACGAGCGGCGAGCGTCTTTCAAGCCCGGCCACGCCGCGCAACGTGCCCGCCATGCTCGTCGCGGTCATGATGGCCAGCGGCTGTGGGGCACGCGGGGCGATGGGTTCTCCCGTGCGCCGAGCGCGGTCGATCGCGCCCCCGACCAGACACCCAGCGACGGCTCCGGCGCCGAGCGCGAGCGTACGTGCCAGCCAGCTGCCCATCGTCGCTCCTCGCTGCTGCGCGCCGGATGCGCGCATCCTGCGCGCGCCGATCATGCCGCGGCCGCTTCCGCGCCGTCAAGCGCGGCCCATCGGACGCCTGCCCCTGGGCTGCCTGCTCGCCGGCGCGCTGGCGCTCGGCGGGTGCGGCGCTCCGGGCGCCGCGAAGCACGTCGCGCCGAGCGTGGAGGCGGCGGCCGCGCGCGACGTGGCATGGCCGACCGCCATCAACGCGCATCCGCTGGCCCCCCGGTCGGCGCCAAGCGAGCAGCCGCCCGGATCAGCCTCGCCGACGCCTGCGCCGGCCGCGCCCAGCGCTTTACCGCCGGAGGTCGAGCCCTTGCCGCCGCCGGTCGAGCCGGAGCCTGCGCCGTCCGCGTTGCCGCCGGAGGGTGCCCTCGCCCCGGTGCCGGCCGTGCTGGATGCCGGCGCGCACCGCTTGGCCGGGCTGACCCACACGTGGCAGAAGTGGAACAACTGCGGCCCGTCCTCGGCCGTCATGGCGCTCTCCGCGTTCGGCATCGCGCGCGACCAGCTCGAGGCGGCCGCTGAGCTCAAGCCCCACGATCGCGACACCAACGTGACGCCGGACGAGCTGGCCGCGTACCTCGGCCGCCAGGGGCTCGAAGCCCTCGTCCGCCCCGGCGGCAACCGCGAGCGCGTCCGCGCGCTCCTGCGGGCCGGCGTGCCGGTGCTCGCCGAGCAGTGGATCGCGGTCGACGGGCGCGGCGAGATGGGCCATTACCGCGTGCTCTTCGGCTTCGACGACGTGCTCGGCGTCGTCCTGGCCATGGACAGCTACTACGGCGCCAACCGCGCGATCCCGTACGACGTCCTCGAGGCCGAGTGGCGGCCCTTTCTTGGAACCTACGTGGTCGGGTTCCTGCCGGGCCAGCGCGATGCCGTCCTGGCCGCCCTCGGACCGGACCGCGATGCCGGCGCCGCATGGGCGCGCGTCAGCGCGATCCTCGAGGGCGAGGCTGCGGGCGGCGGCAAGGGCGCGGCGTGGACCTGGTTCGCGCTCGGCGAGGCGCGCGAGCGCACGGGCGATGGCGCGGGCGCCATCGGGGCCTTCGAGCGCGCCATCGCCTTCGGCCTGCCGGTGCGCGCGTTCTGGTACCAATTCGGCTACGCGCGCGCCCTCGCGGCCGCAGGCGCATGGGACCGCCTGCTCGCCCACGCGGACGCCACCGTGGGCACGATGGACGGCCAGAACCTCGAGGAGTGGCACTTCTGGCGCGGCCAGGCGCTGCGCGCGCTCGGTCGAGAGGTGGAGGCGGTGGCGGCGTTCGAACGGGCGCTCGCGTTCAACGCCAACCTCGCGCCCGCACGCGCGGCGCTCGGCGCGCGATGACCGGGCTGGTCCCGCCGCCGTTCGAACGGCTGAGCCTCCTAGGCCTTCCGTGGCCGACGGATTGGACCGCCGTCTTCGGCCAGCCCGCGCGCCCGCTCGTCCTAGAGATCGGCTTTGGGCGCGGTGACTTCCTGGTCCACCTCGCCGCGCGCCACCCGGAGGCCTTCGTCGTCGGGATCGAGGTGTCCAACCGATCGCTGGCGGCCGCCGAGCGCAAGCTGCTGCGCGGCGAGGCGCCCAACGCACGGGTGGTGCATGCCTCGGCCGAAGCCGCGCTGGCCCGCTTGTTTGCGCCCTCCAGCCTGGTCGCCATCCACGCCAATTTCCCCGACCCGTGGTTCAAGGCGCGCCACCAAGGGCGACGCCTCTTCCGCCCGGCCGTGCTCGACGCCATGGTCAGCCGCCTGGCGCCCGGCGGGGCGTTGTGCCTGGCCACCGACATCCTGGCCTATGCCGAGATGGCGGCGGACCTGTTCGCGCGAACGCCGGGCCTGGACAACGCCCTCCCCGCGCCCTGGGCCGACGCGCTGCCCGATCGCGTCGTGACCAAGTACGAGGCGCGCGCCAGGGCCGAGGGGCGGCCTTGCCACTACTTCGTCCTGCGCCGCAACGCGCGGCCGGCGCCGGCCGTCCCGGTCGAGGAGGATCGCCCCATGCCGCACATCGTGTTCGAGGGCGCGGCCGACCTGGCCGCGTTGCAGGCCGCGTTCCGGCGCGGCGAGTTGGGGAGCGGTGCGACGCACGTGGGCTTGATCGCGGCGTACCGCGCGGACGATGCGCTCCTGATCGAGGCGTTCGTCGAGGAGCCCTCGATCGGGCAGCGCGTAGCGCTCATCATGCGCCGCCAGGGCGCCGACCGCTACGTGCTCGGCCTCGGCGCGCTCGGCCGGCCGCGCGCCACGCCCGGCGTCCACGAGGCCGTCGCGTTGGTCGCGCGCTGGCTGCTCGAGCGCGCCGGCGGCCTCCGCGTGGCGGAGGGCGGGCTGGTCATCGACCAGCCGGCGCGGCGGACGTTTGACGGGGCCGAAGCGCCGGTCTAGCGCGCGCTAGGCCGGCGGCGCACCAGCCGCCACCCGGCCAGGAGGTCCTGGCGGGCCACGACAGAAAGGACGGCCAGCGCGGCGCCACCGCCGAGCGTCCCGCCCAGGGCCACGCGCAGGGCGCTCGCCGCGAACGGCCCGCTGAGCGGCCCGCCGTCCGCGCCCAGCGGCACCGGCCATGCCGCGACCGCCCCCCCGACCAGCGCGGCCGCCGCACCGGCGACGAGGGCGCGGACGCTCGTGGCCGCCAGGCTGCGACCGTCGACGGCGCCGAGGCGGTGCCTCAGCAGCCAGAGCCCCAGCGCGACCTCGGCGGTGACGGCCAGCGAGTTGGCCAGCGCCAGCCCGCCGACGCCCATCGGCCTGACGAGCGCGTAGGCCAGGGCGACGTTTAAGCCCATCGCGGCCGCCGCGAGGCCGAGCGGCGTCAGCGTGTCCTGCTGGGCGTAGTACAAGCGCGCCACCACCTCGAAGGCCACGTGAGCCGCCAGGCCGAGCGCGAACCAGCGGAGGGCAGTGGCGGTGGCCGCCGCGGCGGCTGCATCGAAGCGCCCGGTCTGGAGCAGCAACCCGACGACCGGCCCGGCCAAGGCGGCGAGGAGGGCCGCGGCGGGAATGCTCACCAGGGCGAGCGCGCCGAGCGACCGGGTGGCTGTGGCACGGAGAGCGCCGGCGTCGCGCCGCGCGGCCAGCGCGGCGAGCGTCGGGAACACCACGGTGCCAACCGCCGTGCCCAGGATCGTCTGCGGCATCTGGCTGATCAACCAGGCGTAGTTGAGCGACGACAGGGCGCCGCTCTCGATGCCCGAAGCCAGCCGCGTGTTGACGATGAACACGGCCTGCACGGTGCCGAGCGCGATGACCCGCGGCCACATGAGCCAGAGCACGCGGCGGACGTCCGGGTCGTAGAGGCCGAGGATGGGCGACCAGCGCGCGCCGCGCGCGACGAGCGAGGGCACCTTGATGGTCAGGTGGCCGAGGGCGCCGATGATGGCCCCGAGCGCCAGGCCGTGGATCCCAAGCGCGGGCGCAAAGACCAAGGCGCCCAGCAGCAGGCCCGCGTTGTACACGATGGGCGCAAGGGCGGGCGAGAGGAAGTGCTGGAACGCGTTGAGCATGCCCATCTGCAGGCCGCTGACGGCAAAGACGATCGTGCTGATCAGCAGCCAGCGCATGAGCGAGGCCGTCAGCGCGACCTGCTCGGGCGTGAAGCCTGGCGCCACCCACTCGGCCAGCGGGTGCGCCCAGACGGCCGCCGCCAGCGCGCTCGCGCCCGTCGCGGCGAGCACGAGGTTGGTCATGCCGCTGGCCACGCGCCACGCGCCGGCACGATCGTCCTCGGCCAGGCGCGCCGCGAAGACCGGGAGGAAGGCGCTGATCAGCGCGCCCCCGGCCAGGAGCGTAAACAGGAGGTCGGGCACGCGGAACGCGGCCACGTACGCGTCGTAATCGTCCGAGACGCCAAAGCGGCTGGCGATGGCCCGGTCACGCAAGAGGCCGACGAGCTTGGACGCGACGAACAGCCCCATGACGAGGAGCGTCGAGCGCGCCAGGTGGCGGCCGCGCTCGTCGTCCTCGCCGCCGGCGTCGGCTGTGGGTGGCCGGTCGTCGCGCATCTCGGCTCTCCGGGGGCGGCCAGGGCTCCGGCCGAGCCTATGCTAAGACCCTGCGGCCATTGCCGCAAGGCCCGAGCCTTGACCGCACCTTGGCCCGATGGTATCGCTAGGCTCCCGTCCTCCCCACGCGAGATGCCGCCATGCCCGAAGCCGCTCTGCCGAAGAGCCCGCGCGCGCCGCTCGCGGCGTCCATGCCCGGCGTCGCGTCGTCCGTCCTCGGCACGATCGGCAACACGCCGATCGTGCGCCTGGGGACGACGGCCGAGAGCGTGCCGGCGCAGCTCCTGGCCAAGCTGGAGTACTTCAACCCCGGCGGCTCCGTCAAGGACCGCATCGGCATCCGGATCGTGCAGGACTACGAGGACCGTGGCCTCCTTCGACCGGGCGGGACGATCGTCGAGGCGACCAGCGGCAACACGGGCGTCGGGTTGGCCATCGCGGCCGCGCTGCGCGGCTACCGTGCCATCTTCGTCATGCCGGACAAGATGAGCGACGAGAAGATCCAGGTGCTGCGCGCCTACGGCGCGCGCGTGGTCATCACGCCGACGGCCGTCGAGCCGGACGACCCCCTTTCCTACTACTCCGTGGCGCGACGGCTCGTCGAGGAGACGCCGGGCGCCGTGCTCGCCAACCAGTACCACAACCCGGCCAACCCCGCGGCGCACTACGACACGACCGGCCCCGAGATCTGGGGCCAAACGGGCGGCCAGGTGACGCACTTCGTCTGCGCGCTCGGCACGGGCGGCACGATCAGCGGCGCCGGACGCTATCTGAAGGAGCAGCGGCCGGCGATCCAGGTCGTGGGCGTCGACCCCGTCGGCTCGGTGCTGCACGACCTCTACTACACGGGCAACATGCCGCCAGCCCACGCCTACAAGGTCGAGGGCATCGGCGAGGACTTCCTGCCGTCCACCACCGACTTCACGGTCGTCGACGACGTCGTCCAGGTCACCGACGGCGAGTCCTTTGCCATGACCCGCCGCCTCGTGCGCGAGGAGGGCCTCTTCGTCGGCGGTTCCTCTGGATCGGCGCTGGTCGGCGCGCTGAAGTACGCCCGCGAGCGCAACCTCGGGCCGAGCGATGTCGTCGTCGTCCTGCTGCCGGACTCGGGCGCCCGGTACCTGTCCAAGGTGTTCAACGACGACTGGCTGCGCGAGAACGGCTTCCACATGGGCGAGCGCGTTGCCGGCTACGTGCGCGACCTCATCGCGGCGCGCGGCCGCCGGCCGGTCGTCGCCATCGCGCCGGATGCCGCCGCCTCCGAGGCCGTACGGCGCATGAAGGCGGACGGCATCTCGCAGATGCCGGTCATCGCCGAGGATGGCGACGTCCTCGGCGCGGTCAGCGAGCTCGACCTGCTCGGCCACCTCTTCGATCCCGGCGGCGACGCGTCAGCCGACCCGCAGGTCGAACGCCTCATGACCAACCGGGTTGCCGTCGTCGAGCCGGCAACGACGCTCAGCGTCCTCGGGCGCATCTTTGGCGAAACGGCGCTCGTCGTCGTGCGCGAGGACGGGAAGGTGACGGACGTGCTGACCAAGATCGACCTCATCGACTTCCTCACCGACAACGTGGCGCGGCGGCGATGAGCGCACCAGGCCACGCGGTGCTCCCGCACCTCGAGGTGATCGACCTGGCCAACGTGGCGCTGCACGAGGACTTCGATGAGCGGCGGATCGTCGCGCTGGCGGAGCGCGTGCAGCGGGACGGCGTGGTCCGCAACCCGCCGATCGTCGCGCCGCTCGGCGATGGGCGGTTCGTCGTCCTGGACGGCGCCAACCGCGTGTCGGCGCTGAAGTACCTGGAGTACCGCGACGCGCTCGTGCAGATCGTGGACTACCACGCGGTGGAGCTGCACCGGTGGCACCACCTGATCACCGGCTTCACCGGCGACGACCTGTTCGCGGAGCTGGCCGCCTGCCTGGACGCCGCGCCGCGGCCGTCGACGTTTGCCGCGGCGCGGCATGCGCTGGCCAGCGAGGGCGCGCTGGCGTTCGTCGGGCTGCCGGACGGCCGCACCTTTGTCCTGGAAGGACAGGGTGACCTCCGCGACCGGGCGGCGCGGCAGTGCGCCCTCGTCGATGTCTACAACGGCCGCGCCGACATCCATCGGGTGCAGGTGGACGACCTCAGCGTCATCGCCGGTGCGTACGACCTTCCAGACGGCCTCGTCGTCTTCCCCGCCTATGCGGCGGACGACGTCCTAGCGCTCGTGCGGGCCGGCGGCAAGCTCCCGTCGGGCATCTCGCGTCACGTGATCCCGGGTCGTGCGCTCCGCGTCAACTACGCGCTCGCGCTGCTCGCCGACGCGGGCCCGCGGGAGGACAAGAACGCCCAGCTGGCCCAATGGGTGCGGCGCAAGCTCCAGGCCCGCGAGATCCGCTACTATGAGGAGCCCACGGTGCTCTACGACGAGTGACCGTTACCCTGCAGCCTGGGGCTGCCTGGAGGACGCGATGACGCATGACGCCGTGGCCACCACATCGGATGCCGCGTTTGCCGACGACGATCCGCTCGTGCGCGAGTCGGAGATCCGGGAGTCGCTGCGCCAGGTCGTCGATCCGGAGATCAACATCGACGTCGTGACGCTCGGGCTGATCCGTGAGATCGTCCAGTCGCCCGCCCTCGTCGAGGTGCGCATGATGCTCACCACGCCGTTCTGCCCGTACGCCGGCTCGCTGGTCCAGCAGGTCAAGGACGTGACGCGTAGCGTCACCGGCCTCGAGGTCAAGGTCACGCTGCTCGACGATCCGTGGACGCCGGACATGATGGAGGGCGGCGATTGGGCGGAGTGGGGCCTGATCTAGCCCTTCTGCGAATCGGCAACCCAAGCGGCCCAGCCGTCGCTCACGGCCGTCCGCCCGTCGCCAGGGGCAGGTAGATCCGGCCGCCGGCGGGTGCCGGGCTCGGCGTCAGATCGGGATCCCCGGTGGGCTCCGGCACGACCGGCGATGCTGTGGGGTTGGCCGTCGCCGTGGGCGTCGTCGCGGGCCCCGGGGTGACCGGCGGCGCCGTGCGGGCGAGCACCGCGTGGCCCGATGCGTCGCTGCGCGCCTCGACCAGGCGGAGGCGGTCGACCGTCAGGCCGGCCGGCAGCTCCGACTCCGCGACGGACCACTGCCCATCGCGATCCGCGCTGGCGACGTGGAGCGCTGGCGGGGCGCCTAGGGCCTCCAGGCGTACCGTGACGAACGACCCTGCGACGGCGGTGCCGTGGACGCGGCGCCCGTCGCGGTCGATGGTCGCGCTCAAGATCGGCACGGTGAACGCCGTCGTCGCCGAACCAGCGACCGCTCGGAACGCCAGCCCCGCCCGGACGCTACCGGGGACGAGATCGAGCGCGACGTTGCCATCGGTGTCGGCGCGCGCCTCGTGCGCGCCGATGATCATGCCGGCCTCTGCAAGCGTGGCGCTGACCTGTGCAAACGGCCCGACCTCGGCCGTAACGGTGCGTTCGCCCATGACCAGCGTGTAGCGCGGTAGCCTCGCCAGCGCCACTGTGCGATGGCCGACGCGGTCGGCATGGGCGGACTCGACGGCCGCACCGGGCGGCAACGCCCCCTCGCCCGGGAGCGCCGCCGAAAACGCGCCCGTCGCGCCGGCCACTGTTGCGATGAGCGGTAGCCCGCTCGCGACGCCCGGGCCGAACGCCCGCAGGGCCACCGCGTCGCCGGGCGGCGCCTGGCCGGCGACGGCGCGCGCCGCCCCATCGATCTCCACGTCGACGCCCGCCACCGCCATCGCGACGTCGCCGTCGCCAAGCGGGCCCTCGCCGCCCCGCCACGCGGCGGCGACCGATGCCCCGGCCGACAGCATAGCGGCCGCGCCGCCCGGCACGTCCGCCTGGAAGCGGCCCTCGGCGTCGGCCATCGCCGCGACCTCCGCGCGGGAGCGGCCAGCCTGCTCGACGGACAGCGCGACGCGAGCGCCGGGCGCGGCAAAGCCGGAGAGCCGGATCCCGCCGATCTGCGCGGTCACCAGCGGGAGTCGGACCGCGCGGCGGGCGCTTCGGCCGTCCGGCGTCGACCACGTCGCCTCGACGCGCGTGCCGGCCGCCACGTCGATGCGCCCCCCGAAGTCGAACGACCAGCCACCGTCGTCCGCGCGCTCCGCCAGCCCAACCGCGCGCGCGCCGTGATCGCCGAACGGGCGCGTGGCCAGTACCCGGAGCTGCCCGCCCGGCGAGGCCGTCCCGGCGATGCGCTCGCCCTCGATCCAGCCGGCGTCCTCCGGCCCGCTGAGCGCAAAGCCGAGCTGGGGCAGCTCAAAGGCGACGACGCTGGTTGCGAACTGAACGACCACCGTGTCCCCCGGGCGCGGCACGATGGCCTCGCCGCGCTCATCGCGCGCAGCCAGCGCGAAGCGACCGTCCGCCGCCGCGCTGGTGCTGCCCGTGCCGCGCGGCGCGGCCGTCCCCGGGTAAACGCCGGCGTTCACGGTCGCGCCTGGCGCGGCCAGGCCCTCGATCGTTCCCCGGTCCAGGTCGATGTCGAGGACGCCGACGTCGGCGTCGGCCACGAATGCAAACGGCCCGAGGTCGACCAACAGGTGCACGCGGTCGCCGCCCGTGGCATCCCACGTGTCGGACACCCGCGCGCGAAACGCGCCAAACGGATCGGCGCGCAGCGCGATGGTGGCGCTCGTCGCCCCGTCGCGCTCGAAGCGCAGCGCGAGGGGCCAGCCGGGCACCGCGCGCCCGGTGACGATGTCTGTCCACGGGTTGACCTCGACCTCGAGGCTGGGCACCTCGGCGTGGACCAGCGCTCCGTCCAGCGCCGCTTCCAGCACGTCGCCGCGCTGCAGCGGCGCGCCGAACGCGCCGTCGCGCAGCGCCAGCGACCAGTCGCACGGGGCGCACGGCAGGACGTCCGCCCACGCCTCGGTCGGCGCGCCGACGACACCGGCCGCGGCGCCGATGCGAACGCCCTTGCGCAGGGCGGTCAGCCGCACCTCCTGGCCAGGGCCGCCTGCGCCCGCAACGCGGCCGGCCGAGGCATCCACGCCAATGCGCGCGATGGCCCATGGCCGAGCGATGGACAGCCGGTCGTCCCAGCGGGCGATCACGCGCCCCCACGCGCCTGGCCCGAGGTCGATGCCCATGGCGGCGGTGAACGCGCCTTGCGCGTCGGCCCGCACCGCGACGACCGCGTGCGCCGTGCCGCGCCGTGCCTCGACCCGCACCGCCGCCGACGGGAGCGCCTGCCCGCGCACGATGCCGGAGGCGGCGTCGACCAGGGCGGTGATTTCCGGCAGCGACACCTCGATCGATGGCGCCGCCTCCCAGGCCACGATCAGGCGCTGCCGGGGCGCGGCAGCGACGGGCCGGTCGTCCCCGTCGACGAAGCGCATGCTGAGCGCGCCGTCTTCGCCGGCGCTTGCCGTGGCGGACCCAGCTGGGCGACCGCCCGCCGCCTCGGCGCGCAACGTCGCGGCGACGACCCACCCGGGCGGCGCCCGGCCGTCGATGCGATCGCTGCCCAGGGTGACCGTCAAGCCCTCGGCCACGGCGGGCGACGCAAACGACAGCGCACCGCCCGTGCTCACCCAGGCGGCGTCCTCGGCGCGCAGGTCGATCGCGCCGTCAAACCAGACCTCGAAGGTGCCCGCGGGGTCGACGACCAGCGTTCGGCGGACGCCACCGGCCACGACCTCGATCGGCCCGGCCTGGTCGATGCGGCCGCTCACGCGATCGAGCAGCGGATCCATTCGGGCGCTGATGCGCGGCGCGCGCGCCGCTGCCGCCGTCGTGCTGCCCAGCCTCAGGGTGAGCTGATCGCCCGGCAGGATGGGCACGGCTTCGGCGCCGGGACCGACGACGACGAGGTCGGCGCTCGCGGGCGGCGGCCCCATCATGCGGGTGCCCGTTACGGCCGCCAAGGCATCGCGACCGCGGACCACGTAGAGCGCCGGCACCTCGCCCAGCGGCGCGGTGATGCGCACGCGGTTCTCGCCGAGGATCGATCGCCCATGCGGGGCATCCCAGCGTGCCCGAAAGACCAGCGGGGCGTCCACCGGCCACGTGGCCGTGGCCACCGTTCCGGGAAGCGCTGTGATCGACGCCGGCAGGGTCGAGCGAAAGCGGCCGTCGGAGCCCGTGCGCACGATGCCGGAGGCGATCCGGCTGCCATCGGGGCCGCGCGCCTCGATGGCGACGTTGCTCTCCGCCGGCGCCCGCCCTACGAGCGCGTGCCGCGCGGCGTCCAGCGCCACGGCGAGCACCGGCGCGTCGCCCGCGACGAGGCGCGCGCCCTCGACGAAAACCGCAAGGCCGGTGCCCGGGAGGACCGGCACCGGTTCGCCACCGTCGTGGAACGCGAGCACGACGCGTCCGCCCGCGTCGGCCACGCCCTCGGCCGTCGCCAGCGTGCCCGAGACGCCGCGGAGGGTCGCCGTGACGCCGTCGCCCGCGGCGGTCCGAACGGCCACCTCGGGCGAATGCACCATGGCCACCGCCGCCGGGCCGCCCTCCGCCCGCGCGCCGCGTGAGAGCGCGCTGAGGGGCGCCAAGGCCGTGGCAGCAAGCACCAGCGCGACGGCCAGGGCTGCCGCACGGCTGGATCGTTCCGACGTCAAGCGATGCATCGTCCTCCACAGTGCGTCCGCCCAAGGGCGCGGCGCTAGCATTATTCGCGTCCGATCGGTCGGCAGGCAAGCAGGCGCGATGCGCGGCGTGCCTAGCGGTCGCGATCGACCGCGCACCGCGTAAGCTCCGCCAGCGCCGCCGCCGGGCCGGGAACCAGCGCAGCGCCAGCAAGCAAGCGCAGCGCCGCCTCGGCGCGTGCTGCGGCCATGGCCTGGCACCGCGCCCGAATGCCGGCCTCCTCCATCGCGCCGAGGCACGCCGCGACGTCGGCCGCCGACGGCCGTGCGGGCGCCTGACATCCGCGGATGGCGCCGGCCAACGCCGGCACTGCCAGGCCGAGGACGATCGGGAGGCTCTGCTTGCCGCGGACGAGGTCGTTTCCAGCCGGCTTGCCCGTGGCCCCCGGATCGCCCCAAAGCCCGAGCAGGTCGTCGCGCATTTGGAACGCCACACCGACGAGCTCGCCCCAGCGCGCCAACCGGGTGCGCGTGGTCTCGGGCGCCTCGGCGGCGATGGCGCCCATGGCCGCCGAGGCGCCGAGCAAGGCGCCGGTCTTGCGCGCGACCATCGCCTCGTATGCAGCAGCATCGGCCGGCGCGCCGGACTCCAGGGCCATGTCCAGGTGCTGGCCCTCAGCCAGGCGCACGCAAGCGGCGTCAAGGCAGCGCAAGAGGTCGGGCATTGCGGCGGCCGGCGCGTGGTCACCGTGGCTGACGGCCGCTCGGGCCAGCGCGAAGAGCGCATCGCCGGCGTTGATCGCCTGGGGGATCCCGACGATCGTCCACAGCGCCGGCCGGCCGCGGCGTGTAGCGTCGGCATCCTCGATGTCGTCGTGGATCAGCGAGAACTCGTGGACGAGCTCGATGGCCGCGGCGGCGTCCACGGCCGCCGCCGGTTCGCCGCCGGACGCCGCACATGCGAGGACGCACACGCGCGAACGGGTGCCCTTGGCCGAGCGGGTGTCCGCGGCGACGCCGTTCACCGCGGCCCACCCCAGGTGGTAGCGCAGCCAGCCGTAAAGCCTCTCCAGGGACGGATCCGGCGGCCCCTGCGGCTCGAGCACGCCGCGCATCCGCGCGATGACGGCGGCCAGCGCGCCGTCCGTGGCCGATCGTTCCGACTCGGTCATGGGGCGACGCGGGCGATGGTGCCTGGCGCGGCGAGGTCCGCGAGCGTGGCCGCGCCGGCGGCGAACATGGCAACGCGCAGCGTGTGCACGAGCACGTGGAGCACGTCGTCCAGTGCTCCCTCGCCCGCGTCGGCTGCCCGCAGCATGGGCCCGGCGACGCCGACGAGCGCGGCCCCGAGCGCAAGGGCCTTTGCGGCGTCGATGCCGTCGGCGATCCCGCCGCTAGCAAAGACCAACGCCTGCTGGGCGACGGCCTTGACCGCGACCAGGCTCTCCGCCGTCGGGGTGCCCCACGCGCGAAACGCGCCGGCCACGGCCTGCCCGCGCGCGTCGAGCGCCCGGTGGCGCTCGACCTCGGTCCAGCTGGTCCCTCCCGCGCCGGCGACATCGATGGCCGCGACACCGACCTCGACGAGGCGGCGAGCGTCCTCCGCGCCGATCCCCCAGCCGACCTCCTTGACGACGACCGGCACGTCCAGCGCTGCGACGACCTCGGCAATCCGATCGAGGAGCCCTTTGAAGCGCGTGTTGCCCTCCGGCTGCACGGCCTCCTGGAGGGGGTTGAGGTGGAGGATGAGCGCGTCGGCGCGGATGCCGTCGACCGCGCGCCGGCACTGCTCAGCGCCGTAGCCGTAGTTGAGCTGGACGGCGCCGAGGTTGGCGAGCAGCAGGCAGTCGGGCGCAACGTCGCGCACCCGGAACGACTCGGCGACGGCGCTCGACTCGATGGACGCGCGCTGCGATCCCACGCCGATGGCAATGCGCCAGCGCTGCGCGGCCTCGGCCAGGAGGAGGTTCAGCGGTCCTAGCCCGGCGGCGCCGCCCGTCATCGAGGAGATGAGCAGCGGCGCACGGAGCTGGCGGCCGAACACCCAGACCGCGGTCGAAACGGCCTCGAGGTCGATCTCAGGCAGCGCGCGGTGGCGCAGGCGGTAGCGCTCGAACCCGTTCTGCGTCCCCGAGGCCACGTCCTCGCTCAGGTTGATCCGCACGTGGTCGAGCTTGCGCGCGCCGATCGGGTCTTCCGCATCCATGCGCCGACAGTATCGGGCGCGTGGCTCAGCTGTCAACCGCGGAGCGCGGATTGACGACGCCACAGGCGCCACGTATAGTCTCCGCCCGCGCGCGGACCCCCGGCGACACCAGGAGAGATCGAGAGAGATGGCTACCGCCGAAGAGACCCTGACCAAGGTGCGCGAGATCATCGCGGACAACCTTGGTGCCGATCCCGCTACGATCAACCTGAACACCCACTTTCGCGACGACCTGGACGCGGACTCGCTCGACCTGGCCGAGCTCATCATGGACTTCGAGGACAAGTTCACGATCGGCGACATCAGCGAGGACGACGCGATGAAGATCCAAACCGTGGGGGATGCGGTCAACTACATCACCAACGCGCTCAACAACGCCTGAGCCCACGTGCCGAAGGCGCCGCAGCCGGTCATCGGGATCGACGTGGGCGGCACGTTCACCGACTTTGTCCTCTCCGAGGGCGATCGCCTGATCGTCGTGAAGCGGCCCTCGACGCCTGACGACCCGGCGCGGGCCGTGCTCCAGGGCCTGGCCGCGCTCGACCCGATGGGCGCTGCGCGCGTCGTTCACGCCACCACCGTGGCCACCAACGGGTTGCTCCAGCGGCGCGGGGCGCTGACGGCGTTCGTCACCACGGAGGGCTTCGAGGACCTCCTGGCGCTCGGCCGGGGCGCCCGCCGACAGCTCTATGCGCTTCAACCAGAGCCGCTCCCACGCCTCGTCCCGGACGGCTTTGCGTTTGGAGCGCCCGAGCGCGTTGGCCCGGACGGCGCCGTCGTCCGCGCGCTCACCGACGGCGATGCGTCGCGCGTCGCGGACGCCGTGGCGCGGTCAGGTGCCCAGGCGGTCGCCGTCTGCCTCCTGTTCGGCTATCTGGTGCCCGAGCACGAGATCCGTCTGGGCGAGGCGATTTCTCGGTCGGTTGCCGCGCACGGCCACGGGCCGCGCTGGGTCAGCTTGGCGTCGGACGTCCTGCCGGAGGTCCGCGAGTTCGAGCGGGCCAGCACCACCGTGGCCAACGCGTACATCGGCCCGCTCACCGCGACGTACCTCCAGCGGATGGCCGCGCGGACGGCGCCTCGGCCGCTGGCCATCATGGGCTCGCACGGCGGTACGCTCGCGCCGGAGGAGGCCACGCGGCTGCCCGTGGCGACCCTGCTCTCGGGGCCGGCCGCCGGGGTGACCGGCGCGCTCGCCGTCGCGCGGTCGGTCGGCATCCGGCGCGTCGTCACGCTGGACATCGGCGGCACCTCGACCGACTGCGCGGCGTCCGACGGCGAGCTGCCCATGGTCGCGCACGCCGAGATCGACGGCATTCCCGTGCACCGTGCCATGGTCGACGTCCACACGATCGGTGCCGGAGGCGGCTCGCTGGTCGTGCTCGACGAGGGCGGCGGGCTGAGCGTCGGCCCGGAGAGCGCAGGCGCAGTCCCGGGGCCGGCCGCCTACGGTCGGGGCGGCACGGCGGCGACGGTGACGGATGCGAACGTCGTCGCCGGGCGCCTGCCGGCCGCCGTCCCGCTCGCCGGCGGATTGCGGTTGGACGCGGCGGCCGCGCGTGAGGCGCTCGCGCCGGTGGCCCGCGGGCTCGGCACGTCGATCGACGCCGCAGCGCTCGCCGTGCTCGCCGTCGCTGACGTCCGGATCGAGCGCGCGCTCCGGGCCGTCACCATCGAGCGCGGCCGCGACGCGGCCGACTTCGTGCTCTTGGCCTACGGCGGTGCAGGGCCGCTCCACGCCTGCGCGGTGGCGGACGGCCTGGGCATGCGCCGCATCCTCATCCCGCCGTTTCCCGGCGCGCTCTCGGCCGTCGGCCTGCTCGTCGGCGCGCCGGCCGTGGACATTGGGCGCTCGGTCATCGGGCGGCCGGCGGCCGATCACGCGCGTGCGTTCGAGGCCCTGGAGGACGAAGCCCGCGCCCGGCTCGCGGCCTCCGGCGTTGCGCGGCGCGGCACGACGGTCCGGCGGCGCGCCGACCTTCGCTACGCCGGCCAGTCCTGGGAGCTGACCGTGCCGTGGCCGCGCGACGGTGACCTGGCGGCCGCCCTCGGCCGGGAGCATCGGCGCCATTTCGGCTACGATCGGCCGGGAGCCGAGGTCGAGGTCGTGACGCTCCGCGTGCGCGCCAGCGGCCGTCCCGCGGCGGCGCTGCCGGCGGCGCCCGCGCACGCCAGCACGGCGGTCCCCGCCACCGTTTGGCTCGGCGACCGAAGCGGCGAGCCGCGCCCGGCGGCATGTCGCCATCGCGCCGAGCTTGCCGAGGGCGAGCGGCTCGAGGGCCCGGCGGTCATCGTCCAGGCCGACGCGACGACCTATGTCGCGCCTGGCTGGACGGCCAGCGTTCATGCGCGGGGATGTCTGTTGCTCGACCGATGATCGCGGCACCCCAGCCGCAGCGCCATCGACCGCGGCGAGCGACCGCCGACCGCACAGCGCGTGGCCGTATCCTTGCGGTGCGAACACACGTTTTAGTGGTGGGCGACCCACGGAGCGCGCGTCAGCACAGGCGCACCTGGGTCGCTCGCGCCGGGATGGCGTCGCGCGGCCCTACGCGCACGGACCCGGATACCGCGCGTGGTCGCGCTGCATGACGTCGGAGGAGGATGGATGGCGGGCCTGAGCGCACGGCTGCTGGGCACCCCGCGGTTCGCCATCGGCGATCGCGCCGTCGATCCAGGGATCGGCCGCGCCGGTGCCCTCCTCGCCTATCTGGTCGCCACGCGCCAGGTGCACTCGCGCGACCGGCTGGCCGGCTTTCTCTGGCCCGACGTGCTCCAGCGCAACGCCCTGGCCTCGCTGCGGACCACCCTCTACGACCTGCGCCGAGCGCTCGGCAAGGACGGCGAGCACCTGCTGGTCGTCGAACGCACGCGCGTCGCTCTGCGCGACGACGCCGTCGATGTCGACATCGCGCGGCTCGAGGCGGTCGGCGCCGGCGCCGACGATCCCGCAGTGCTGGAGGCCGCCGTGGCCGCCTGGCGCGGCGAGTTCCTCGACGGCATTGCCGTGCCGGACTCCGCGGAGTTCGACGACTGGCTGTTCCTCGAGCGCGAGCGCCTGACCAACCTCTACCTCGCGGCGCTATGCCGGCTCGGCGACCTTCACGCAGGCCAAGGCGACTACGATCGGGCCGCCGAGATGGCTCGCCGCGTTCTTGCGGTCGACCCGCTGCGCGAGGAGATCCACCGCGCGCTGATGAGCTACCTTGCCCTCGACGGCCAGCGCGGCGCGGCCATCGCGCAGTACCGCGCCTGCCAAGAGCTCCTAGAGCGCGAGCTGGACATCGAGCCGCTGGCGGCAACGACCGCCCTCCATAAGCGCATCCTCGCCGATGACATCGCGCCGCTGCGCACCGGGGGGCCGTCGGCCGTCGCGCGAGCCGCCGCCACCCGCACGCGCGGCGTGCTCGGCGGCGCCGCGGACCGCGTCCAAGCCGCAGCGCTCGGCGGCACCGACGGCCCGCTCGTCGGGCGGCAGGCCGAGCGCGCCGCCATCGCCCAGGCATGGGCGCGCGCCGCGGCGGGTTCCGGCGGCGTCGTCGTCGTCTCCGGCGAGGCGGGCATCGGCAAGTCGCGCCTCCTCGCGCAGGCTGCGGCGGATGCCGAGAGCGCCCTCACGCTCGTCGGTCGCTGCTGGGAGTCCACCGCCTGCGAGCCGTACGCCCCCATCGCGGAAGCCCTCCGGACGGGCTTCGCGACCGTCGACGCCGCCGCGCTCGGCCTGCCCGAGGTCTGGAGGCGCGAGCTGGCCCGCGTCGTACCCGAGCTGGCCGATGCGCTCGGCGACGGCCAGGCCACCCCGCTCGACGGCATCCGCGAGCGCGATCGCCTCTTCGAGGGCCTCCGCGCCACGCTGGCCGCCATGGCGGCCGTCCGGCCCGTGCTGCTCATCCTGGACGACGCCCAGTGGGCGGACGAGACCTCGCTCAGCTTCGTCCACTACGTCGCACGGCACGTCGCGGCGCTGCCCATCCTGTTGATCGTCGGGCTCCGCGACGAGGACCTCGCCAGCTCGCGGCGGCCGCTCATGCGCGACCTCGCGCGCACCGGCGTTCGCCTCGCGCTCGCGCCGCTCGGTGCCGGCGACACCGCCGCGCTCGTCGGCGCCCTGGCCAGCGTGCAGCCCACGCCGGACCGCCTCGGCGAACGGCTCTTCGCCCGGACCGCGGGCAACCCGCTGTTCATCGTCGAAACGGTGCGCGCGCTCGTCGAGCAGGGCTCGCTGGCGCGCGATGGCGGTGGGCTCTGGTCGACCACACCGGGCTCGGCGGCCGACGACTACGCGGCGCTGCCCATCCCGCCCAGCGTCGGCCTCATCCTGGACGGGCGCCTCGATCGCTTGTCGGACGACGCGCGCCTCCTGCTCGATGGTGCCGCCATCCTGCGGCGCGACTTCCCGTTCGACCTGGCCCAACGCCTGTCCGGGTTGCCGGCGCCCGCGGCGCTCGACGCCTTGGATGCGCTCATCGACGCCGGCCTGCTCGTCGAGTCAAGCGACGGGGAGGCGGGCTCGGCCCACTACGACTTCGCGCACGCCCTCGTGCGCGATCGCGTCTACGGCGCGCTCACCGGGGCAAGGCGCCAGCACCTCCACCGGCAGGTTGCCGGCCTGCTCGAGGCGGCGGACCCGGCGCCGGCGGACGGGCTGGCCTACCACTACATGCGCGGCGGCGTGCGCGACCGCGCCGGGCTGTGGTCGCTGCGCGCGGGCGAGGCGGCCCTGCGCGTCTACGCCGGCGAGGACGCGCTGTCCCACTACCAGACGGCCCGGCAGCTCGCCGCCGGCGCGGTCGAGACGTTCGCCGCGCTCTCGGGCATCGGCGACGCGCTTGCCGGCCTCGGCCGGCCGATCGAGGCCGTCCGGGCCTACCGCGAGGCGCTCGGGGCGGCGCCCGACAACGGCCAGCGCGCGGAGCTCCTGCGCCGCATTGCCCGCGTGCACGAACGGCGGGGCGCCTACGACGAGGCCATCACCGCGTACGGGGAGGCGCGGTCGCTCCTGCGCGCGCGGCCGGTGTCGCTGACCGCGGTCCGGACGCTCGACGGCCTGGCCACGGTGTACGTGCGCCTCGGGCGGGTCGACGAGGCCATCGCCCTGTGCCAGGACGCCCTCGTCCTGCTCGCCATGTGCGGCGGCCAGCTCGACCCCGACGCGCGCCGCGGGGGCGAGGCGTGGGTGCACAACACGCTGGGCATGGCGCACCTGCACGCCGGCGCGTTCCCGAGGGCGCGCGACCACCTCGGCCAGAGCCTGGCGCTCAAGCGCGCGCTCGGCGACCGTCTGGGCGAGGCGACGCTCCTCAACAACCTCGGCGTCGTCGACTACCACTGCGGCAACGACGACCAGGCGCTGGCGTACTACGCCGAGAGCCTCCGGATCAAGGAGGCCATCGGCGATGGCTACGGGCGCGCCATCGCGCTGACCAACGTCGCGCTGATCGAGACCCACCTCGCGCGGTGGTCGGAGAGCGGCGCGCACCTGGCCGAGGCGGCCAGCGCCGCGGACGCCGTGGGCGCCACGTGGCTGATCCCGGAGATCCGGCGCGTCGCGGCGCAGCGAGCGCTGGCCCTCGGCGACGTGCCCGCCGCCTCCAAGGCGGCCGAGGCGGCGCTGACGGCGGCCGAGGCGCTGGGCGTCCCGGCCCACATCGGCGTGGCGCACCGCGTGCTCGGAGCCGTCGAGGCCGCCCGCCAGGGCGCCGGCGTGGCCGACGAGCACTTCCGCACCAGCTTGGCCGTCTTCGAGATGCTCGAGGACGACCACGAGCTGGCCAAGACGCGCGCCGCCTACGCCGAAGTGCTCCTCGGGCGCGGTGCCGCGGACGAGGCCGCTGACCTCATCGAAGCGGCCCTGGCCACGTTCGCGCGCTCGGGCGCCAAGGGAAGGGCAGAGCGCCTCGAGCGCCTGCGCCAGCCGGGCCCAGCGTAGCGGCAGGCGGATCGCTCGCGCCGTACCCGCCCGGCGGCCAACGGGAGCCCCGCATGCCCAATCGCCTGGCCGGCGCCACCTCGCCCTACCTCCGGCAGCACGCGGACAACCCGGTCGACTGGCACCCCTGGGGACCCGAGGCCTTGGCGCTGGCGCGCGATACGGATCGGCCGATCCTCCTGTCCATCGGCTACTCGGCGTGCCATTGGTGCCATGTCATGGCCCACGAGTCGTTCGAGGACCCGGCCATCGCCGCGCTGATGAACGCGGGCTTCGTCAACATCAAGGTGGACCGCGAGGAGCGGCCCGACCTCGACGCCATCTACATGGACGCCGTGCAGGCGGTGAGCGGGCACGGCGGCTGGCCGCTCACCGTGTTCCTCACGCCGTCCGGCCGGCCGTTCTTCGGTGGGACCTACTTCCCGCCGGTGCCGCGGCACGGGATGTCCAGCTTCCCCGACCTCCTGACCGCCATCGCCGAGGCGTGGCGCGACCGCCGGCCCGACATCGAGCGCAGCGCCGAGGCCATCCTGGACGCGCTCCGGCGGGCCAGTCCGGTCGCCAGCCGCGACGCGCTCACCCCGGACCTGGTGATCTCGGCCTCGCTCCAGATCATGCGCGGCTACGACGCCGCGAGCGGCGGGTTCGGCGGCGCGCCCAAGTTCCCGAGCGCCCCCGTGCTCGCGTTCCTGCTCGGCCGCTGGGCGCGCGACGGCGATGTCGCCCCGCGCGACGCGGTCCTCTTCACGCTGGACGCCATGGCGACGGGCGGGCTGCGCGACCAGATCGGCGGCGGCTTCCATCGCTACTGCGTGGACGCGGACTGGACCATCCCGCACTTCGAGAAGATGCTGTACGACAACGCCCAGCTGGCGCGGCTCTATCTCGAGGCGTGGCAGGCCACCGGCGAGGCGCGCTTTCGCGCCGTGGCCGAGGACACCCTGAAGTGGCTGCTGGCCGACCTCCGCGGGACGCACGGCGCCTTCCTCGCGGCGCGCGACGCCGACACGGCCGAGGGCGAGGGCGCGTACTACAGCTGGACGCCCGACGAGGTGGCCGCGGTGCTCGACCCGGAGACGGCCGGGTTGGCTGCGGCTTGGTACGGGATCGTCGAGGGCGGCAACTTCGAGGGTGGGCGCACCGTGCCGACGACGCGCGCGAACGCGGACGCGCTGGCGCAATCGCTCGGCATGGAACGGGCGGAGCTCGACGCCCGCCTCGAGACCGCGCGCGCGGGGCTGCGCGCGGCGCGCGATCGGCGCGCCGCGCCGGCCGCGGACGACAAGGTGCTGGCCGACTGGAACGGCCTCGCCATCGACGCGTTGGCACGGGCCGGCGGCGCGTTCAACCGGCCCGACTACGTCGCGGCCGCCGAAGGCGCCCTGCGCTTCGTCCTGGCCGCGCTCCGGCATGCGCCGGCCACCGGCGACGGCGGGCTTGCCCATAGCTGGCGCGCCGGCACCCCAGGCGCGCCAGCGTTCCTGGAGGACTACGCGGCGCTCGGCGGCGCCTGCCTATCGCTCTACGAGGCCACGTTCGAGACGGCTTGGCTGGAGGCAGCCGAACGGCTCGTGGAGGGCATGATCGCGCGGTTTGCCGACGAGGGCGGGGGCTTCCGGCGCACCGGCCCGGAGCACGAGCCGCTCGTCCTCGACGTGCTCGACCTGGCCGACGCCGCCTCGCCCAGCGGCAACGCGCTGGCCGCCGACCTGCTCCTGCGCGCCGCGGCCCTGCTCGACCGCGCCGATTGGTCCGAGCGCGCCGCGAGCATCTTTCGCCTGGCGCGCCCGCAGTTCGAACGGGCGCCCCAAGCGTTTGGCGCCCTGCTCGCGGCGCTTGACGGCTACCTCTCGGGCTCGCGCGAGGTGGCCATCGTCGGGCCGGCCGAAGGCGCCGCGGAGCTCCTCGCGGTCGTCCGCGCCCAGTTCCTGCCCGGGACGGTCGTCGCGTGGTCCGCGGCGCCGACTGGGATGCCGCCGCTCCTCTCGGGGCGCACCGCAAGCGAGGGTCGCGCGACGGCGTTCGTCTGCCGCTCGTTCGCCTGCCGGCGCCCGGTGACGTCGCCTGACGACCTCCTGACCATGCTCGCGGCCGAGGGCCATGTCCACGGGCGCGGCGGGGGGATGTGAGGGGGCCGGAGCGGTGGTGACGGACCACTGCGGTCTGTACGGTGAATGACGACTCCCATCGTGATGGACGGGTGGTGGCCTGGAGTAGCGATCGGCGCCGCCGACATCTGGCAGACTAGCCTCGAGGCCACCGAGCGGGCCGTGCTGAGCCTCGTGTCGAACTACATCTACGACCGGTTCTGCGCAGAGTCCGAGATCATCGACGTCGAGGAGATCAGTTCAGCGCATCACGGCCCGCGGTTGTGCGTCGCCGGCAGCCAGACGAACTCGCCGACGGCAAGCGTCACGGTGTCCTCGTCGCGGTTCCCGTCGGAGTCTGTGGCCCGAAGGCGAACGGTGAAGCGCCCGTGGTCAAGATGCCGCAGCACGAGCGAAGGGCCGGAGCCGAGCAGACGGCCTGCCTCGTCCAGCCACTGGAGGCTTCGACCGGTCAGGTTCCCGTCCTCCCGATCCGCGCCGAGGCCGCGAAACCGAATGGGTGAGCCCTCCGCGAATGGCGAGTCGGCCGCCACCGGCAGCTCGATGCTGGCAATCGGAGCGTGGCCCGCAACGCTGAACGATTCGCTCTCGTCGGAACCGGTGCGCAGGCCATCGTTAGCCAGGACGCGAACCCGCGCCTGGGAGGGGCTCCCCCCAAGCGTCTCCAGCTCGACATCGTAGTGGGTGCTGGTGAGGCCCGTCGCGAGGTTGACCCAGGTCGTCCCACCGTCGCGGCTGTACATCACGACGTAAGTCAGCTCGTCCCCGTCGGCATCACTGGCCGACCAGCGGATGTCCCCGCTCCCCCTGGCGGGCCACGTCGTGCCGGCCACAGGCGCGCTGATCGTGACGATCGGCGGATTCGCGGACATCGCCCGGCGAGCGATCTCCGTTTCGCCGTCGAAGACCACGACCTGAGTCGCGCCTGGCGCGTCCGGGACGTACGCACGGAAGTGGGCGCGGCTCTCCACCGCCGGCATGTGGTCCTCAATCGGAGCGAAGGTGCGGCGGACGAGCTCTGTCCCGCCAGCGTCCAGTAGCACGATGGCATAGCGCTCAATAGTCGGTGGTCGGACGCTGCCCGGGCGGGCCGAAACCAAGTAGATGGGGCGCAATCGTGGTGACGGAGCGAGGGTTCCGGAGACGAGCCAGTAGTGCCCCGGCTCGCTTGCGGCCGCTAGTCCTGCTCCGCGGGTGGGAGGATCCGGGGCAGACGATGTGGGGGTCATGGCCTCCGCGAAGCCCGGCACCGCGGGGGATCCGGCGCTGCAGAACTCGAGGTCGCGGTCCAGGGCAAGATACGTGCGCGGCGAGATCCACTTCCCCAGGCCGCCGCCGTACGACATGAGGTCGTGCCAGTGCAGGGCGTCCGCGGCGGCCAGGCGCCGGGCACGCATGGCCGGAGCGTCGAAGCCCACCGTGCCGATGCCGCCGTGGGGATAGGGCCATTCCTCCCAGCCGCCACCGTCGGCTTCGCCGTGGTCGTTGCTGGCGTGCTCGCGCCCGAGGTTGTGGCCGATCTCGTGCGCGGCGGTCCCAGCCCGACCTTCCCGGCCGATCGCCACGCAGTCGTAGACGCGCCCCATGCCGCTCCACCGTCCGTTGGGGTACTCCGGGCTGGCGGGTCCCATCTGGACGGTGGTGCTGATCACACCGTAGTAGTGGCCTTCCCGCCAGCCGCAGGCCCAGAAGTTGTCGTCGTAACAGACGTAGCGGTCCGCGAGGTCGTCCAGGACCTCGCTGAGACCCTCGTTCGTGCCGAGGTTATGGTCGGTGCGCAAGACACGTTGGTCGCTGATGTGAACATTCACGTTGTCTTCGGCCACGGGATACAACTTCATCAGCGTGTCATAGAGCCCCACCGCGGCATCGTCGGAAGGCAGAACATCGTTGTCGCCGCGCGTGTACCGGATGCGGACGGGATAGATGTGGACCGCACCTTGCGATTCGAAGACGACGCCACGCTCCGTGAACTCGTTGTTGTCGGCACAGGTGGGACACTCGTCCACACGATCTTCGAGCGACGCGGAAAGGCTAATCCCACTTGCATCGGCGCGGGTCCAGTCATCGGGCAGCTGGAAGTTCGCGGTGCGCGCGGCGTCGTTGCGGATATTGCTCAGCGGTACGTCCGCGTTGACGAAGTTGATGGTCGCTTGGAGCGGGGAGTCCGGCAGTAGCTCTCCGGTGCCGGCATCCCAAGCGATGAGCGACACATCGACGTCCCAGGCCCGTCGTGACGTCGGTTCGCCGGGGCCCTCGCGGGACAGCGTGACGTAGACACGGCCCACGGTGGCCTTGCCCGCGACGAGCGGGATCGCGTTGTCGCCCTGCTCGCAGCCGTCAAGATCCGCCGGATCGCCGAAACACTGCGTGGCTTGCGTGATCTCGATCCCGGTGATCCGCAAGTCCATGTTGCGCGGCGTGACAGGCAGCGTCGCCGTTGGCGTGGGCGTGACCGGCATGGCGTAGCCGACGTCGGCGCCGCGGAGGTCCTGGCCCGCATGCGGACGAACGATGACCGGGTCGCAGCACGTCGTGCGAATGAGAGGCGCGGGAACGGTGTCGTCGTCGACATCGACGCGGTAGAGCAGCTCTCCGGTCACGGTGGCGAACACGTAGTAGCCATCGTCATCCGTGGTCGCCCGACCCACGACGACCCCGTCGCGCTCCAGGGACACTTCTACGCGATCGATCCCGTCTTCGGACCGGTCCTGGCGACCGTCGCGATCCGCGTCTTCCCACACGCGCCCCCCGACCGACGCCCACTCGGGGGTCGTGGTCGGCGAGGGGCGAGTCTCCTCTTTGGTGGGGGTCGCGGTGATGCCCGTGTCCCTCGTGGCCGAGGCCGTCCGGGTGGCGGAGGGTGTTTCGGTGGCGGTCGGCTCGAGCGTTGCGGTCGCCGTCTCGGATGGAGGGACGGTCGGCGATTCCGGTGTAGGGACGCCCGTTTCCCGGGTGAGCTTCAAGTGGTATCCCCGCAGGAGGTCCCAGCCACCGGTGCTCTGGATGCGCGCGAACAGCTGCTGCCCGGCTGGCCCCGCGACGAGCTCGACGCGTTCGGACGTCGTCCCCGACTGGGCGGACGAGGCCAGTGTCTGCCCCGACGAGTCCAGGAGGTAGAGGTCGAGATTCACCGGCAGGTCGGAGAGCTCGACCGTGATGCGCTCCGCCGGCCCCGCCGGGAAGCGAAAGTAGTCGAGGTCACCCGGCGTCGGGATGCACCCTGTCACCTCCACCCCTGGCGCCAGATCGGAGGCGTGTGCCTGGTCGTTGTTGGGCTCGTACGGATCGACGCACGGGGCCGTTGTCGCGCTCGCGGTCGGTGTAGGGGTGGGTACCTCGTACTCGATGTCCAGGACGGGCGAACGGGCGGTCTCGCGACTGTCGAAGACGTGGGTCCACTCGACGTCGCTCCCCTCGGGACCGCGCAGGCTGACGCCGTGATTGGGCAGGCTGCCGTCGATCCAGGCTTGAGCGAGGCCCGTCACCGACCATGGTCTCCAACCGGTTCGGTCGGTCAGCACGGCACTCGCCGCCGGGGGTCCGGCGTCGGGTTGGGTGCGCCAGGTCAAGCTGCTTGCGGTCCAGATCTCGGTGATCGGCCGCGCGCCAACGAGCACCGGCGGGCCACTCCCGGCCGTGTGATACAGCCGCAGTGTGGCGCTGACGACGCTGGCACCCGAGGGAATGCCCGAGAGATCGAACTGCAGGAAGACCCGCCGGAGCGTCAGGAACTCCGTCCGCCGCGCCACGATGAGCTCCGCAGACTCGCCGTAGCTCGTGTCGGGGAAGTCCTCGTTGCCGTATGTGTCGCCAGTCGGCAAGAAGTGGACGACCGTGCTCACCGGCGACAGCGGTCGCGGCGCGTGTGCCGACGCGGTGAACGAGCCGAGAACCGCCGCGGCCATGCCGAAAGCTGCCCAGCCACGCCAGGGCGAGAAGGTCGGTTTCATGGCGCACTCCGATGTGCGGCGCACTCAACGGAGGCGAAGGCCGGGACTTGTAGCGTGGGTTGTTCCCCTCTCGTTCTGATTTGCGCCCAACCTGCACGAGTGTCAGGTTCACGATGCCAGCATCGCCGAGTGTCATGACTAGCGCCACATCCGTTCGGGTAGGGCAGGAGACGAGCACAGGGGAACCTGTTCATCGGCCGTGTGTCGTCACCTGACGCGCTTCGCGCCTCCGTCGCGTCCGGCGGGAATGCCTTATTGAGGAGGTACAATGCCCGCCGGAGTTCCGCTTGTCACGCCCCGTCCGACCAAATCCGGGAACTACTGAAGCTGGGATCTCGATCGAGGAGCCGAATTCAGCGATGCGCGCGTCGGGCGCGTGAAGGATCGAGGGCGGCCATGGGCATTGCGGACCGCACAGCTCGGCGCAGCGCGGCGAAGACCGTCGCTTGCCATCACCATGTGGGTCATATCGCATCGGCAGTCCGACTGACCCAGCCTGCCAGCCATCGGGACGCCGGGTGGCGGGCATTCGCTGTCTCGATCGCGTTCGCCCTTTCCGCTCTGTTCGTTGTCCCTCGACCAGCCCGCCTTGGGCCCAGCGCCGAACTCGCCCACGCCGCGCCAGCCGCCCCCACCCACCTGGTTGCACCGCCCCCCGGCCCGCGCATCGTCTGGGGCGGCGACGTGATGCTCGGCCGCGATGCCGACCGCAGCACGTCCACGTTCGTGCACAGCCCGCTCGCCGGGGTAGCGCCCCTGCTGGCCGCCGCGGACCTTGCGGTGGTCAACCTCGAGAGCCCCCTCACCGCCCGCCCGCGCGTCGTCGCCGGCCCGTTCGACCTAAGCGCGCCGCCGGCGCGCGCGGGATGGCTGGCGGCCGCCGGCATCGACGTCGTCAGCCTGGCCAACAACCATGCGGGCGACCATGGGCCCGCGGGGCTTGCCGACACCGGGCGGGCGCTCGCACGCGCCCGTGTAGCGGCCGTCGGGCGGGTCGGGCGGGTCGGGCCTGGCGGCGCGTGGCGGGGCACGGTGGGCGGGCTGCGGTTGGTCGTCCTCGGCTGCGACGCGACGCGGCTGGGCGCGTCGGGCGCCGTCATCGACTGCGCCGCGCTCGATGGCGCTGTGCGCGCCGAGCGGGCGCGGGCCGACGTCGTCGCGGTGGTGGTGCATTGGGGCGCCGAGTACGCCGTGGCGCCGGACGACGATCAGCGCGCGCTCGGCGAGCGGCTGGCGGGTGCGGGCGCCGATCTGGTCGTCGGGAGCCACGCGCACGTCGTGCAGCCCACGCGGTGGCGCGACGCGGGCCGGGGGCGGACGAGCTTGGTGGCGTATGGCCTTGGCAACCTGGTCTTCGACAGCCCGGTGCCGTCGGCCATGCGCGGCGCGCTGCTCGAGACCCGCCTGGACGTAGGCGGCGTGGCCGCGTACCGGCTGCACCCGGTCGACGTCCGGGCCGGCCGATCCGTGCTGGCGCCTAACGAGGCCCGACCCGCATGGCGAACGCTCGGGGATCGGCCCGCCCGTGGCCCGCGCCCCGGGCCGACCCCTTGGCGGCTTGACGCGGGCGCGGCAGTTGGCAAAGAATGAACCGCGTCGGCGCGCCCAAGCGCGCGACGCACCCCGCGCCACCACGCCCCAGGAGGCCGACGGCACGATGAAGACGCTCGCCCCCCTCGCGCTCTCGACCGCTGTTCACCGCCGAGCCGCGCGCGCCACCCTCGTCGCCTTGGCGCTGCTCGCGAGCTGCCGGAACGAGATCCGGACGCCGCGGCCGCCGGAAGACGACGCGGCGCCGCCCGGCATTGCCGTCAGCGCCGCATGCCAGGCTGCGCCGCCGATTACGTTAGCCGACGCGCCCGAGGCCGCTGAAGGCGCGTGGAGCGCCGTCGCGCTGCCCGAGCCGCCGGAGTGCTTTGCCATGCGCGCCGAGGAGGCCGGCCCGAGCGGCGTCGCGCCGACGTCGGCGTTCGTTTTGGAGTCAGCGGAGCCGTTCGACCTGGCGCGGTTGGCCGAGATCGTGATCATCGAGCCGCCGCTCGACTTCTCGGCCACGGAGGAGGTGCGAGCGGCGGGCAGCCGGCGCGGTGGCCGCGTCCTCGCCGCGGAGCGCCCGTACCACTACCGCATCCAGCTCGGCGAGCCGCTTGCCCAGGGCGCCGCGATCCGCTTCCGGCTGCTCGCCGAGCCCGAGGGCCGTCCGGTCGAGTCCTGGGCCTTCCAGGCGGCGGCCCCGCTGCGCATCGTGGCCTCGCTGCCGGCCGACCAGGCGACCGACGTGCCCATCGACGCCGGCATCGAGCTCACGTTCAGCCACGCCGTCGCCGATCCGGACGGTCTCATCACCGTCGCGCCGTCCGTGTCCGGCACCGTGGAGCTGCGCGGCAGCACCATCGTGTTCGTGCCGAGCGCCCTCGAGCCGGAGACCATCTACGCCGTGACGGTCGACGGCGCGCTGGCGGCCGCCGACGGGTCGCGCGCGCTCGAGGCGCCGTACGTCCTCACCTTCGAGACCGGCCGGACGCGCCGCGGCGAGGCGGGTGCGGACGATCGCGGCCCCGCGGTCGTGTTCGCCTCAAAGCTCTGGGACGTCCCCGAGGGCGAGGCGCCCGTCGTCGCCGTGCAGGGCCAGCGCGAGGCGACCGAGCTGGCCGGCGCAGCCGTCTCCATCGGCCTCTGGCGCTACCCGGAGCAGGCCACGCTCCTCGACGACCTGGCCGCGCTGTCCGCCATCCCCTCGTGGACGTGGCATGCGCGGACCGGCTGGCGGGCCGACACGTCCCGCCTGGAGCCGGCCGGCACGCAGACGGCCACGCTCGAGGCCGTCGGCGAGTTCGGCGAGTACGCCATCCGCCTCGGCGAGCCGTTCGAACCGGGCGCCTACCTCGTCGAGATCGCCCCGACGGACGCGGCGCTCGATCCCGAGCGCCGGAGCAGCCAAGCGTGGCTGCAGGTGACGGACGTGGCGGCCTACGTGGCGGTCAGCGGCTCGCGAACGCTCGTATGGGCCAACGACGCGGGCACGGGCGAGGCGCTGGCCGGCGCCGCCGTCTCGGCGGCCGGCGAGGCGGCCGTCGCGGCCACGACCGGCGCGGACGGCGCGGCGTTCTTCGACACGCCCGATGCGCTGATCGCGGCGCCGGGCCACGACCTCGCGCCGTCCACGTCCACGACCGCGCCGCCGGCGGCCGTCGAGATCGCCGGCGTCGTCGAAGTGACGGCCGAGGACGGCCGCCGGTCGCTCGTCCCGCTCTCGTCGGCGCTCCGGCCCCGGCGCGGCTTCTTCGAGTGGCTCGGCGAGCGGCGCGGCGGCAGCTACGCCAGCTACCTCTACACCGATCGCGCGCTCTACCGCATGTCGGACACGGTGCGCTTCTTTGCCGTGCTCGTCCCGCGCCATGGCGCGCCGCCGCCAGAGACGGCCGTCGTCGACCTGGTCGGCTGGACCACCGAGGGCGAGGCCACGCTGGCCAGCGCGCGCGTCTGGCCGGGTCCGGCCGGCACGATCCTCGGCGAGCTAGCCTTCGCGGGCGCGGCGCCCAGCTACTACACGCTGCGGCTGCGCGTCGATGCCGAGACGCTGGCCTCGACCAGCGTCGAGGTGCGCGACTTCGTGAAGCCCGCCTACGCGCTGGACGTCGTGCCGGCGCGCCGGGCCGTGCTCGTCGGCCAGCCGCTGACCGCCACCGTCCGGGCGCGCTTCTTCGAGGGCAGCCCCGTGCCGCGGCTCGGGATCGCGGCGGAGACGAACGGCGTCGCCGAGACGTTGATCACCGACGCGGCCGGGGAGGCCATCTGGTCCGTGCCGATCACCGTGCCTCAGGGCGACGTCGCGTCCGCGTACGAGCCCCAGTACCTGAGCGCACGGCCCAGCCGCGGCGAGGAGGGCGACGTCGGCGGCGGGGCGATGGTCTACGCGTTCCCAGCGGCCGCCGCCACGCACTCGTTCGGCCGCGTGGTCGACGGCGTGGGCGAGGTGACCGGCACCGTACACGCCGTGGACCTGGACCTCATGGAGGCCGCTGAGGTCGCCGATCCCGAGGACGCGCTGGCCGATCCGCTCGGCGACTGGCCGGTGTCCGCCACCGTCAAGGCGACGCGCTGGGAGGCGATCCCGACCGGCGAGCGCTACGACTTCGTGCGCAAGGCCGTCGTGCCGACGTTCCGCTACGAGGCCGTCGAGGAGGCGGTCGGCACGTTCGACGCGGTCTCGGGCGCCGACGGGTCGTTTGCCATCGCGTTCCCGGCCGAATCCGGCGTGGGCTATGTGGCGACGGTCAGCGTGGCGGACGACGAGGGGCGCCGGAGCGGGCGCACGGTCTGGTTGGGCGAGTTCGAGACGCCAGAGGACGGGGTGATCGGCCTGGAGGCCGACGACGAGGACGACCAGTACGCCGTCGGAGAGCGGGTCGCCCTGCGCCTGACGGCGTCCGACCCCGAGCTGCTCGCGGGTGGCCGCAACCTCTTCTTCCGGGCCAGCGCCGGCCTGCGCGATTTTGACGTCACCGAGGAGACGGACTACGCGTTCCCGTTCGCGGACGCCGACATCCCGAACGTGGTGGTCTCCGCGGTGCACTTCACCGGCCGAACCTATCTCGAGGTGCCCTTTGGCTACAACGCCCGCCTCGACACGTCCGACCGCCGACTGGACGTGGCCATCGAGGCGGGGGCGCCGCGCTATGCGCCCGGCGACGAGGCGACGCTGACCGTGCGCGTCACGGACGCCGACGGCGAGCCCGTAGCGGACGCCGAGGTCCTGCTCTCGGCCATCGACGCGGCCATCGTCCGCATCCAAGGCTTCCGCGGCGACGACCCGCTGGACGCGCTCTACCGCAGCGTCGCCTCGGGCATCCTGGGGACGGCCGCATCGCACAAGCAGCCCAGCGCGTCCGCCGGCGCCGAGGGCGGCGGTGGCGGCGGCGACGCGCGCGAGGACCTACGCGACACGGCGCTGTTCGAGCAGGCGACGACCGACGACGACGGGCTGGCGGAGGTCACCTTCACCGTGCCGGACGACCTCACCTCGTGGGCGGTGCGCGGCATCGCGGTCACCGAGGACGTGTCCGCCGGGGCGGGCGACGGCAGCGTGCCCGTCGGGTTGCCGCTCTTCGTCGATGCCACGCTGCCGCCGACGCTGCTCGCCGGCGACCAGGCCGTCCTGCGCCTGCGCGCCTTCGGCACGGCGCTGGACGACGGCGACCCGGTCGCCTTCGAGGTCGAGGGCGACGGCATAGACGCGCCGCTCAGCGCGGAAGGCGAGGCGTTCGAGGGCGTCGACGTGCCGCTCGGCGCGCTGCCCGCCGGACGGCTGAGCTTGCGCTTTACCGCGGCGGCCGGCGAGCTGGCCGACACGCTCGTCCGCCCCATCCAGGTGTTGCCCTCGCGGCTGGTCGCCGCGGAGAGCACGTCGGTCGTGCTCGGCGAGGGCGAGGCGGTGCTGCCCGAGCCGGCCGGGCCAGGCCGCGTGCACCTGACGCTCGCCGACCGCGGCCGCGGCCGCTACTACCCGGACCTCGCCGCGCTCGCCTGGCGCTCAGGCGACCGGCTGGACCAGCAGCTGGCGCGCGCGGTCGCCCGCGATGTGCTGGCCAGCGCCTATGGCGAGCCGATCGAGGACGCGTTTCGGCCGTCCGTCTACCAGGTCGCGCCTAGCCCAGATGGCGTGGAGGGCACCGGCGCCGTAGCTGACGCCGGCGGCCTGGCCCTCTTGCCGTACGGCAGCGCCGAGCTGCCGCTCTCGGCGCTCGCGGCCGCGGCCGCGCCCGCGGCCTTCGCTCGCGCGCCGCTGGCCGCCTACTTCCACCGCATCGCGGCCGACCCGGACGAGACGCCCGAGCGGGTGGCCACGGCTCTCTGGGGCCTGGCGTCGCTGGGCGAACCGGTTCACCAATCCGTCCCGGCGGCAAGCGCAGCCGCCCCGGCCGATCCGGTCGTCCGGCTGACCCTCGGCCTGGCCGCGGCCGCTCTCGGCGACGACGCGGAGGCTCGGCGCGCGCTCAGCGCGGTCCTGGAGGCCAGCGGCGAGGCGCGCGGCGCGCAGGCGCGCGTGGCCGCTGCCGCCGGAGAGCGCGTGATGCTGGCGGCGACGTGGCGCGCGGCGCTCCTGGCCGCGGCGCTGTCGGAGCCGCTGGCGCCCGCTCTGTACGACTACGTTGTGGCCAACGCCGACCCAGAGCAGGTGGACGACCTCAACCGCGCCGCGTTCGTCAAGCGCCTCTTGCCCAACCTGGCGGCCGGCGAGAGCGAGATCGCCTACACGGTGGAGGGCGATCGCGTCGAACGGCGCCTGGCCCCAGGCGAGGTCGTCTCGCTCGACCTCTCGCCCGACCAGCTGGCGGACCTCGCGCTCGATGTCGCAGACGGGGCGCTGGTCGCCACGCTGACGTCGCTTGCGCCGATCGACCTTACGACGCAGTCCAGCGCGGACCTGTCGATCGCCCGCGCCTACGCCGTGCGCCCGCCGGGCAGCGGGCCGGACGAGCCGGCGGGCGATGGCGACGTCGAGCTCGCGGACGGCGACCTGGTCGTCGTCACGCTGACGCCGCAGCTCGGCCCGGGCACCGACCGGGGCTGCCACCAGGTGAGCGACCTGCTGCCGTCCGGCCTGCAGGCCGTCACGCAGGTGCTCAACCCGCTGGCGTTCTACGGCGAGGACAACGACATCGACCATCCCCATCGCATCGACGGCCAGCGGGTCAGCTTCTGCGCGTACCGCGGCGACGAGCCGGTCGCCCCCATCCGCTACCTGGCGCGCGTGGTGAGCAAGGGCACGTACCGCGCCGAGCCGCCGGTGATCCAGTCGCTGCAGACGCCGGGTGACCTGGCGGTTGGCGAGGCGGCGACGGTGGTGGTGCGGTAGGCGAGGGGACACCGTGACCGCGTGACGCATCGACCCTTGAGGGGCAGGCACAAGGCCTGCCCCTACCTATGCATCGCGGAGGTGGTTCCGTGTAGGGACAACCCTTGTGGTTGCCCTCTTGGTGGATGCACGATCCGCCCAGAACTCGGCTCTTGATCCCGGGGGAGGGGGCCGCGGACGGTGCGAGCGGGCGGGCAAGGCGCGTCCGGGCGTCAGGCAACGCCGCGTTGATCGATCACATGCTGACACTGATCGTCGCGCTGACGCTGGGCGGCTTGGCATCGGCATGCAAGCCTGCGACGTCGCAGTTGCCGTCGACATCGCCATCCCAGCCCGCGACGCCGCCGCGACATTCGCCAGCGTCGCGCTCGCAGCCGCCTCCCCCGCCCCCTCTCCCGCTTCCGATCCCTTTCCCGGACTCGGTCGTATTCGAGCGCGCCGTCGCCGGCGCCGACGCAGTGCCGCGCATCCCGATCGCGGGCGCCCGGATCGTCGTCATCCCCCACCACTGGCCGGTCGGGCACCTGGCGCTGGCCGCGCTGCGGGATGCGGTGCCGCCGCCCGGCGGCTGGCAGCGCGCCATCGTGCTGGGCCCTGACCACCCGAACCGCGGAGCCGCGTTTGCAACGACGAGCGCGCGGGGCTGGCGCGGCGCGTCGGGAAGCGTCGCACCCGACGTCGACGGCGTGGCGGCGCTCATCGCGTCGGGCGCCGCCGTGCGCGACGATGGTCTGGTCGCGCAGGAGCACGGCGTGGCCGGCGTGCTGCCGGCCGTGCGCTGGGCCATCCCCGCCGCGCGCGTCCTACCGGTGGCCGTGCGCGGCGATGCGCCCGCGGGCGAGGCCGAGCGGCTGGCCGGTGCGCTGGCACCCCTAATCGAACGCGACACGCTGGTCGTGCTCTCGGTGGACTTCGCACACGGCGTGCTTCCGGCCGAGGCGGAGCAGCGCGGCGCCGAGAGCATCGCGGCGCTGGCAGCGCTGGACGGCGCGCGGCTGCTGGGCTGGTCGGACGAGCACCTGGACGCGCGCGGCGCGGTCAGGACGGCCATGGCGCTGGCCAGGCGGCTGGGCGCGACACGGTGGGTGCTGCGCGAGCGGACGGACGGGTCGAGGTTGCCGAGGTACGAGGGGGGGCCGGTGACGAGCTACGTGGTGGGGTACTACGTGGGGCCGTGAGGGCGTGTCTCCAGTGTCGAGCTTGCGCGAGGAAGGCGTCCGCACGACATCCGGAGGGCTCGGCGGGTCGTTCAACCCAGAGAGCAGGTTGCGCGACCATCCACTCGATGGTCGTGCGGGCTTGCCTGCTATACTAGGCAATGTGGCAATGCTGCTTGACACGTTGCCTAGTATGCATTACACTGCCCGCATGCCAACAAGCCGATCGACGCCCAACCGCCGACTCGAGAACCGTGTGAGGATCGCCCGTGCCGAACGCGGCTGGTCGCAGGACGATCTGGCGCGGCGCAGCGGCGTCACGCGCCAGACCATCAGCTCCATCGAGACCGGCCAGTACGTGCCGTCAGCCCTGCTGGCGTTCGTGCTGGCGGAGCAGTTGGGCCGGCCCGTCGACGATCTGTTCTACCTGACAACCCACGAAGGAGCGTGATCCCATGGCCGTGACCCCTCCGAGCAGCGCAATCGGCGCCGTTCACCGCGACGAGCGCACCGTGGCCGTCGAGCAGGCGAGCTTCCGCCTGGCCTACCTCTGCCTGAGCTATGGCCTGCTGGCCTCTGTGGCCTACCGCAGCTTCGTTCGCCATGAGCAGCCGTGGGATCTGCTGGCCCTGGTCGTCGTCGGGGGTGTCGTCAGCGCTGGCTATCAGGCCGCCCAGGGCACGCTCAACCGGCGGTGGGCCGCGATCACTGCCACGACCGTCGTCGCCGCAGCTCTGATGGCCATGCTGGCGGCCGGGCTCATGCGGTAGGCCGCGGCTCGGTCAGATCCGGTAGCCCCCAGCGCGTCCGGACGTCCGCGATAAACGTCGTCCACGTGTCGTTCGGCGTCCAGAACGTCGTCGCCAGGGCCTCGGCGCGCTCGATCGGCCAGCCCCAGCGCAGCTGGCCGTAGAGCGACGTGAACATGGTGACGCGGTAGTTGAGCGCGCAGTGCACGAAGCGGCTCTGGCCGGCGCACGCGTCCATGACCTCGACGAAGCGCTCGAAGTCGTCAAGCGACGGTGCGTCCCACACGACCGGCACGTGATAGAACGTCATCCCGTGCGCGGCCACGATGTCACCCTCCCCGACAAGCCCGCTCTGAGCATCGCCCATGGCGAGGTTGACGACGACCTCGAAGCCGGCGGCCGCGATGTCGGCGATCTGCGCCGCGGTCGGCTGGCCGGCGGTGGTCATGCGGTCGTCGATGGGGAACAGATTGGTAATGGCGTCGAGGAGCACTTTTTGGGGGCCTCCTGGGTCGAACAGGGCGCGCGGCGTTGGCTGGCTGACTCTGCTTGGGGGATGGGCGTTTCAGTCCGTCGGTGCCACGGCAACTAGTTCCGCCAGTCTGCCTGGGGCTGCGGCCAAGAAAGCGAGCTCCGCTGCCGTGAGCTGCCTCACTCCGAGTCCGTGAGCCATTCGACGGGAACGTCGAGCACCTCGGCCAGCTCTTCGATCGGGCGGCCGGACTCCTTGGCGCACGGCGTCTGGTCCTTCGAGCGCGTTGGTGATCGGTATGTCCCGCCCTCGGGCGACAGCCATAGATTCACCTGACCACCCTTCACCTGACCACCGTCGCCTTGCGCCGACCTGGCGCGAGCATCGCTCACGAGGCGCCATACCCAGTCCCAGACTGCCGGGCTCGCCTGTGCCGTGGCCAGGTTGAGCTCGTCGGCATGGTTCAGCTCGGCGATGAACGCAATGCCCCGTGTGCCGGGAACGAGCTGTGCGCTGGGAATGGTGCCGCACTCCGACGGGCAATAGTCGGTCCAGACGGGGACCACGTACCGAGCAACGGCGGGTTGGTTGCCGGTGGTCCTGAGGATGCGGAGCGCCCGGAGCACGACGATTTGAAAGGTGTCAGGCCGAAGTGTAAAGCAGTACTCGCAGTTCGGATCAGGGGGTGGGGAGCGCGTGGGTGCGGGGTATACCTCTTCTATCTCGACGAGCGCAACCACGTCGCCACCGTAAGATATCGCGGACCGATCGGTCCTCAGGATCTCCGAGTCCTCGTCCGGGCAAGGCAAGTCTCGAAGAATTACTAGCGAACCATCTCGGGCCCTCTCCGCCTCCCGCGTGCTCTCTGCATTCCGCCGCGACGACGTGGCGCCCGCGATCGCAGTTGCCTGATCGACTGCCTCTGCTTCGCGGCGCTCGGCCAGGGCGGCTTCGATGTCGAGCGAAGCGAGCTCGGCCGTACGGTCGATGAGGTTCGGTACGCTTGCAGGCGAGCGCAACTCGATCCTACCTGGCGGCAACTGCCGCGGAGGACCCTCCACATCGAGCGGCCCGAAGCCTCTCGTCCTCCCGTCAAGGCCAATGCCGATGAAGATCCAGGGGGTTTCAGCGGTCGGGTCGATCTCGCTTGGCTGGCCAGCGCCTGCCCCCATGAACGATAGGTCCGTGACGTGTGCCAGCTTCACGCCGGGCTCATCGAGCACGAAGAGCCAGACATAGTCGTCGAGTCCGCGGGTCGCACCGCTTGGTCGTGGCCCGCCCGAGGTGTTCGAGCCGGTGCCGGAGAAGTCGATAAAGTCATTCCTGGAGAGCAGCTTGATCGTGCCCTTGCTCAGCGGGACGCGCGGATCCGCGGTGCGCGCCAGCACGGCGAGGACGTCGGTGCGCGAAAGGACGAGCTGAGGCTCCGGTGTCGGAGTGCCCTCGGGCGTAGGGATCCGCTCGTGAGTCTGCAACAGCTCGACCGTGGAGGGCACCTCGGTGGCCGTCAGAGGCTCGGGCGTGGCCAGCACTTCGGAATCCGTCGCCGGGCCAAGGGGTGTCGCTGACGGGCCGATCCCGCCCCACGCGACGCCCGCGAAGCCCGCGGCGCCGACGAGCAGCGAAAGCAAAACGATCTGCTCCACCAACCGCAGTTTGGGACGCGTTCGGCTCGATTTCACGGTGCCTCTCCATCTCACTGCGACCATACCGAGCTTGCAACTGGGCACTTGGCTAGCTCATCGTGCCACGTAAGTCTAAGATCGCTAATGGTCAGCATTGGTGGGTCGGACATGAGGAGATGCAGAGAAACCGTTCACGCCCCACCCTCACCGACTAAACAAGAAGTGGCAAACATCCCCATCCCGCACCACGTACTCCCGCCCCTCGATCCGCATCCGCCCCGCCGCCCGGATAGCCGACTCCGTCCCCAGCGCCTCCAGGTCGTCCAGGCCGTACACCTCCACCCGGATAAAGCCCTTCTCGAAGTCCGTGTGGATCTTCCCCGCCGCCTGCGGCCCTGTGCTGCCCGCCTCGATCGTCCAGGCGCGGACCTCCTTTGGCCCCGCCGTGAAAAAGCTCTGCAGCCCGAGCAGCGCGTACGCCGCGCGCGCCAGCGCGTCCAGCGAAGGCTCGGTCAGCCCCGCGTCGGCCAGCAGCTCGGCGCGGTCCGCCGCGTCCAGCGCCACCATCTCGGCCTCCAGCTGCGCGCAGACCCGGACCACCGCGCTGCCGTCCGCTGCCGCGCGCGCCCGGACCGCCGCCACGTGGGCGTTGTCCTCAGCCAGCCCGTCCACGTCCACGTTGGCCACGTACAGCACCGGCTTGGCCGTGAGGAACTGGAAGCTCCGTAGCATCCGCACGGCCTTGGCGTCCAGCTCGGGCACGAGCGCTCGGACCGGAATGCCCCCGGCCAGCAGCGCGACGCAGCGCTCGAGCAGCGCCGCGCGCTCGGCCGCGTCCTTGTCGCCCGTGCGGGCCGAGCGGCGCGCCTTGTCCACGGCCGCTTCGGCCACCTGGTAGTCGGCCAGCGTCAGCTCCAGGCCGATCGTGTCGATGTCGCGCAGCGGGTCCACGCTGCCTTCCACGTGGACCACGTTGTCGTCGTCGAAGCAGCGCACCACGTGCAATACGGCGTCGACGCCCCGGATGTGGGCCAGGAACTGGTTGCCCAGGCCCTCGCCCTCGCTGGCGCCGCGCACCAGGCCCGCGATGTCGACCAGGCGCAGGGACGCCGGGACCACGCGCTCGGTCGGGATGTGGCGCTCGATGGCCGCTAGCCGCGGGTCGGGGACGGCCACGATGCCTACGTTGGGCTCGATGGTGCAGAACGGGTAGTTGTCGCTGGCGATGGCAGCGGCGGTCAGCGCGTTGAACAGGGTGCTCTTGCCCACGTTGGGCAGGCCGACGATTCCGGCTTCCACAGGTCAGCGCGCGTCGTCGTCGATGGCGTCCTCGATGGCGCCGCGCCAGTCGCCCTGTGCGTCCAGGTCGTCCAGCGCGTCGCCCTCGGCGTCGTCGTCCACCAGCTCCTCGTCGTCGTCGTCCAGCATCCAGGCGTCCTCGTCCTCGTCGGGTTGGGCGCCGCCGAGCATGCTGCGCGGGACCGGGAGGATCTCAAGGCGGTGGAGCGCGCCCACCGAGAGCGCGTCCTCGATGGCCTCGCGTTCCTCGTCGCTCCGCGGGCGGCGGAGGACCTTCTCCAGCACCGCCTGCGCCGTCGGGCTGCCGATCTCGCCCAGCGCCCAGATGGCCTCGTGCCGGATCTCCGCCTCGTCGCCCACGATCAGGCGCGCCAGCACGATGACGGCGCTCTCCAACTCCAGCTCGCCCGCCGCGCGGACCGCCTCGAAGCGCATCTCGGCGTTGGTGTCGGCCAGGCCGGCCAGCACCGCGGCCTCCCAGGCCTCGTCGGCGCTGTTGCCGATGCCGCGCATCGCCCCGAGCCGCAGGAGCAGCTCGTCCGACTCCAGCCCCGCGGACAGCACGGCGCGCACCGCCTCGTCCTCGGCGTAACCGGCCGAGGCCGTGGCGCGCCGCCGCACCTCCGGCGACTCCGCCGGGTCGCGCGCGGCGTCCAGCAGCGCTTCCAGCGCGTCGTCCCGGAGCTCCGCGTCGATGCGGTCCAGCTCGCCCAGCTCGACGAACACGCCCAGGGCCTCGGCCGCCCGCGCCCGCACCTCGGCGTGGCCGTCCTCTCGGAGGAGCGCCGTGAAGCGCCGCGCCAGCCGCGGGTCGGTGGACTCCCAAAGGCCGTCGACCGCGACAGCCCGCACCTCGGCATCGTCGTCCTCGAGCAGCAGCCGGAAGACCGAGCCGAAGTCCAGGTGGACGTCGGCCTCCGCGCCCTCGATCATGGCCCGGACGACCGTTCGGCGCTGTTCGTCGGCGAGCTCGACCCAGGCCGTGTGCCACGCATCGAGCTCCGAGGGCGCCACGTGCGACATCCGGCCGAGGAGGCCCGCCTCGTGGAGCGCGCCCGGGTCGGCCAGCGCCAGCAGCGCGGCCACCACGTCCCGGGGCGGCTCCTCGGGCACCGCGTCGCGCAGCAGCGCCTCGTCGTCCAGGTCGTCGTCCCGCGGGTCGACGGCGCCGCCGACGATCACGGGGCGCCCAGCATGACGGGGCGGATGACCTCGATGGCCGTGATCACCAGCATGAGGCCGATGACCAGCGCGATGCCGACGAAGTGCACGACGGCCTCGCGCGTCGGCTCGATGCGCCGCCCGCGGACCGCCTCGAGGAACACGAAGATCAAGCGCCCGCCGTCCAGGCCCGGGATGGGCAGAAGGTTGATCACGCCCAGGTTGACCGAGAGGAGCGCCATGAACGCGATCAGCGTCCCCATGCCCTGCTCGCCGGCCTGGCGGCCCATCCGCGCGATCCCCACGGGGCCCGCCAGCTCGGTGGCCTGCCGGCCCGTCAGCATGTCGGCGAGCCCAGTGACCATCAGGTCCATGACGCGCCATGTCTGGCGGAGGCCATACCAAGGCGCCGCGGCCAGGCTGGTGCTGACGTTGGCGGTGAGCGGCTGGATGCCGATGCCGATGAGCCCGTCGCTCGGCGTCACCGTGATGGCGGCCTCGGAGACGGCGCCGCGGACGACGGCCAACGCCTCGCCGGCGCTCGGCGCGCGCTCGCCGGCGGCCACTTCGGCCGGGGCGATGACCAGGTCGTCGGAGCGGAAGCCCTCGGCGTCTGCCGCCACTCGCTGCGCGGGAAATCCGCCGAGGGCAGCAGACTCCAGCGCGAGCGCGGCGGGCGCGTCGACCATGGCCGCCTGGCCGCCCTCGATGCCGCGCAGGATGGTCAGCGCCAGCGCTTGGCCGTCGCTGCCGCGCGTGGCGTCCTTCAGCGCCTGCATGGCCGCCGTCGTGCCCGGCTCGGGGTCGGCTTCGGGCGCGAGGGTGCCGAGCGGCTGGCCGTCGATGGCGACGATGACGTCGCCCGGCAGGACGCCCGCGGCATCGGCCGGGCTGGCCGACTGGACGGAGACGATGGCGACCGCGTCGTCCGAGAGGACCGGCTCGGGCGTGCCCCATACGACCGCGGCAACGCCGAGGAGGAGCGCGGCGAACAGGAAGTTGAAGACGGGGCCGGCCAAGAGGACGGCTGTGCGCACCCGCTTCGAGGCGGCCGCGAGCGCCCCGGGAATGGTCGGGTCGTCCTCGCCGCTCAGGCGGACAAAGCCGCCGATCGGCAGCCAGTTGAGCGTGTAGTCCGTCTCGCCGAAGCGAAACAGCTTTACGGCGCGCGGCGGAAAGCCGATGCCGAACTCCTCGACGCGCACCCCGCCCCACTTGGCCAGGAGGAAGTGGCCGAGCTCGTGGACGAGCACGAGCGGGAAGAGGGCGACGAAGAAGTACAAAACTGTTGTCAAGCCATCCGGCATGGTCGTATCCTCGATAACCGTCTTGCCCCGACGTGCGGCGGGGCGCGCCGACCAATGATACCAGCCCGACCCGCCGCGTGATATACTCGCCCGCCGTTCGGGCGACGGGGTCCGGGAGGCAGGCGTGGCGTTACCCAGAGAGCAACTGATGCGCGCGAAGGCGCGCTACGACGAGCTGTCGGCGGCGTTCGGGGACCCGACGCTGGCCGCCGACCCTGCGCGGCTGCGCGCCATCGGCCAGGAACAGGCCGATCTCGAGCCCATCGTCACCGCCTGGGACGACTACCTTGCCCTGGCCGCCGAGATCGCGGGCGCGGAGTCGATGGTGGCCGAAGGCGGAGACCCGGAGATGGTCGCCCTAGCCCAGGAGGAGCTGGCGGGCCTCGTCGCGCGCCGGACGGCGCTCGCGCGGCGGATCGAGGAGCTGCTCGTGCCCGCCGATCCCAACGACGCGCGCGACGTCATCGTCGAGATCCGCGCGGGCGCCGGCGGCGACGAGGCCGCCCTGTTCGCCAGCGAGCTGTACCGCATGATCGTGCGCTATTCAGAGGGGCGCGGCTGGAAGGTCGAGCCCATCTCCACCAGCGAGATCGGCATCGGCGGGCTCAAGGAGGTGATCTTCAGCGTGCGCGGGCGCGGCGCCTTCTCCCGGCTGAAGTGGGAGAGCGGCGTCCACCGCGTGCAGCGCGTGCCCGAGACGGAGTCGCAGGGCCGGATCCACACGTCCACGGCCACCATCGCCGTCCTGCCCGAGATGGACGAGGTCGAGATCGAGGTGCCCGAGTCGGACATCCGCATCGACGTCTTTCGTTCCTCCGGGCCGGGTGGGCAGAGCGTCAACACCACCGACTCCGCGGTGCGCCTCACGCACCTGCCGACCGGGATCGTGATCAGCTGCCAGGACGAGAAGTCGCAGCTGCAGAACCGGCGCAAGGCGCTCCAGGTCCTGCGCGCCAAGCTCTTCCAGCTCGAAGAGGACCGGCGCCACGCCGTCCAGGGCGAGGCGCGGCGCAGCCAGGTGGGCAGCGGAGACCGCTCGGAGAAGGTGCGCACCTACAACTTCCCGCAGGCCCGGGTCACGGACCACCGCATCGGGCTGACCAGCCACCGCCTGCCCGCAATCATGGCCGGCGATCTCGACGAGCTGATCGACGCGTTGGTAAGCGCCGACCGCGCGGAGCGCCTGGCGCACGCGCAGACCGCCTGAGCACCGCCGCGGCACGGGCGCGCGCGCTCCGCGCGGACGCGGCTCCGGCTCCGGACCCTGCTCCGGGCCCGGCCAGCGATTTGGCGAAGGATCCGGGCCGTCCCGAGGCCGAGCCGAGGCTGGGGATGCTGCTGACTGCGGCCGCCGAGCGCTTGGGCACAGTGGCCGGTTCGGCAGCGCGCCTCGAAGCGGAGCTGTTGGCCGCGCAGGCCGCCGGCGTTTCGCGCGCCGGGCTGCTCGCCCAGGTGCGCGCGCCGATGGCGCCCCAAGCGCGCGCCGCGTTCAAGGCCGCCGTGGGCCGCCGCGAGGCAGGCGAGCCGCTGGCCTACGTGCTCGGCCGCGCGCCCTTCCTGGACTTCGAGGTCCGCGTCACGCCGGCCGTGCTCGTCCCGCGCCCGGAGACCGAGCTGCTCGCCGAGTGGGCGATCGGCCAGGTGCGGCGGAACGCGTCGGGCGGCTCGCCTCTCACCGTCCTGGACGTCGGCACCGGGTCGGGGGTGCTCGCCATCGCCATCGCGCGCGCCTGCCCAGCGGCGCTGGTCGTCGGGACCGACACGTCCGGCGCCGCCCTGGCCATCGCCACCGACAACGCGCGCGCCCACGGCTTGGCGGCGCGCGTGGCTCTGCTCCAGGCCGACCTCTGGCCGCCCGGCCCTACCGCGTTCGACATCGTCGTGGCCAACCTCCCCTACGTGGCCACGGACGAGCTCGCCGACGTTGCGCCCGACGTACTTGCCTGGGAGCCGCACGCCGCGCTCTTCGCCGGCCGGGACGGCCTGGCGCTGCTCGCGCGCTTTGCCGCCGGCATCACGGCGCGGCTGGGCGCCGGCGGCGCCGTCGGGCTAGAGGTCGGCTGGCGGCAGGCGGCGGCCGTCGAGCGGATGTTGATCGCCGCCCTGCCCGACCACGCCGTGACCTCGCTCCCCGACGATGCCGGGATCCAGCGGCTGGTCGTCGCCACGCCGTCGGGGTCCCCTTGAGCCTGCCGCTCGTCGGCATCGATGCCAGCCGGGGGTTCCAGGCCGCCGCGCCGGAGACCGGCACCGAGCACTACGCCCGCCAGGTGGTCACGCGCCTGGCGGCTCAGGGCGGCGCGCGCTGGCGGCTCTACGCCCGGCCCGGCGGCGCCAACATGCCGGAAGGCGCCTGCGTTCGCCGCCTGCGGCCCGCGCGCCTCTGGACGCACTTGGGCCTCGGCCCCGAGTTGGCCCTTCGGCCGCCGGACGCCCTGTTCGTGCCCGCCCACGTGCTGCCGCTGCCCTGCCGCGTGCCGGCCATCGTCACGGTCCACGACGTCGGCTTCCGCCACTTTCCGGCCGCGCACCCGTGGTCGCGGCGCGCCTACCTTGAGTGGAGCACGCGGCGGCACGTGCGGATCGCGGCGCGGCTCGTCGCGGACTCGGCGGCCACGGCCGACGACCTGGTGCGGCTCTTCGGCGCGGATCGCGCGCGGATCACCATCGCCCCGCTCGGCGCCCTGCCGGTGGCCGCGCCGCCGGCGCCCGCCGACGTCGCGGCGCTGCGCGCGCGCTTGGGGCTGCCGGCGGACGCGCGCTACGTGCTGCACGTGGGCACCCTCCAGCCGCGCAAGAACCTGCCGCGGTTGATCGCGGCCTTTGCCCGCCTCGCCGCTGAGCGGCCCGATCTGCAGCTCGTGCTCGCCGGCGCGCCCGGATGGGGTGACGAGAACCTCGGCGGCGCGGCGACGAGCGCCGGCGTCGGCGCGCGCGTCCACCTGGTCGGTTACGTGCCGCGCGCCGAGGTCGGCGCGCTGTACGCCGGGGCGGCGGCGGTCGTTGTCCCGAGCCTCCACGAGGGCTTCGGCCTGCCCGCCCTCGAGGCGATGGCCCATGGCGCGCCGCTGGCGCTGGCGTCGTCCAGCAGCCTCCCGGAGGTCGGCGGCGCCGCCGCGCTCTACTTCCCGCCGACCGACGTCGAGGCGCAGGCCGCTGCAATCGCACGGCTGCTCGACGACGCGCCGCTCGCCGCGCGCCTGTCCGCCGTGGGTCGACAGCGCGCGGGGCAGTTCACGTGGGACGCCACCGCGGCGCGCGTGCGCGAGGCCATCGACGCCGTGCTGGATGCGGTGGGGCGGTGACGATGGCTGCCCCGGCCGACCCGCCGCGCCGCGTGCTGGCCGTCAAGCTGGCCGACTTCGGCGACGCGCTGCTGACCACGCCGGCCCTGGCCGCCATGCGCGCCGCGTGGCCCTCGGCCCGGATCGACGTGCTCACAACGGCCCATGCTGCCCCCATCTACCGCCAATCCGGCCTCGTCGACGGCGTCATCGCGTTCGCCAAGGCCGACTACGACCGCCCGTCCGGCCTCGCGGCCCGGCCCCGCGCGCTCTTTGCGCTGGCGCGGACGCTTCGGGCTGGCCGCTACGATCGCGTGGCGCTCTTCCACCCGCTGACCACCCGCTACGGCGCGCTCAAGCACGCGGCCCTGGCGCTGACCACCGGCGCGCCGGTCCGTGCCGGGCTCGCGCGCCCCGGCGCTGTGCGGGCGTGGTTTCTGACGCACCGCGCGCCCGACCGGGGGTTTGCGCACGCGCACGTCGTCGAACAGATGCTGGCCGTGGCCGCCGCCGCTGGGGCGTCGCCCGCCGGCCGGCGCCTGGTCGTGCGCCCCGGATCGGCGGCCGCGGAGGTCGCCGCCGGCCTGCTGCGCGAGGTCGCGCCGGATCGGCGGCTGGTGCTGGTGCACCCGGGCTGCGGGCCGTTTGCACCGGCTCGGCGCTGGTCGGCGGACTGCTTTGCCGCCGTCTGCGATGCCCTGACCGCCGACGGACACGCCGTGGCTCTCGTCGGCACAGCGGGCGACGGCGCGGCGGCGGTCGCGGCGGCCTGCGCGCACCCGCCGGCCGACCTGACGGACCGCACCGACCTCCCGACGCTCGCCGCCCTCCTGGCGCGTGCGGCGCTTCTGGTCTGCAACGACGGCGGGGTGATGCACCTTGCCACGGCCGTCGGCACGCCCGTCGTGGCGGTGTTCGGCCCGAGCAGCGCCACGGCCTGGGGACCCTGGTGGCCCGCGGAAGACGGCCCCTCACCGCACCAGGTCGTGACGCTCGACCTACCGTGCCAACCGTGCTTCTATGTTGGCTATCGGCTGGGCAGCCCGGACGGCTGCCCGACGCGCGACTGCCTGCGGTGGCTCGCGGCAGGGCCTGTCGTCGCCGCCGCGCGGCGGGCGCTGGCCGGTGGAAGCGAGCGCACGGGAGCGACCCATGACGGATGAGACGCAGCGCGCCGCTTGGGCGGCGGCCATCGCCGCCATGGCCAAGCGCCGCATCGTCGTCGTCGGCGATGTCGCGCTGGACGAGTACCTGGTCGGGCGCGCCGAGCGGCTCAGCCGTGAGGCGCCCGTGCCCGTTCTCGCGCTCCGCGAGCGCTGGCGGCGGCCGGGGGGCGCGGCCAACCAGGCGTGGAACGCGGCGGCGCTGGGCGCCGAGGCGCGGTTGGTCGGTGTGGTGGGCCGCGATGCCGCCGCCAAGGTGCTGCGCGGAGTCCTGGAGGACGCGGACATCGACATAACGCACGTGGTCGTTGATCCAAAGCGGCGGACGACGGTCAAGACGCGGGTCGTGGCCGAGGGCCTGTCCGCGCCGCAGCAGGTGGCGCGCATCGACGAACAGGACCGCGCGGACGTCTCCAGCGATATCGAGGCGTGGCTCGTGGCGGCCATCCAGGGGGTGACGGGAGGGGCGGATGCCGTCCTCGTCTCCCATTACCGCAGCGGCGTCGTCACCCCGGGCGTGGCCTCCGCGACGCTGGATGCCGCGCGCAAGCAGCGCGCGCTCCTGACCGTCGACGCGCAGGGCGACCTTGAGCGCTTCAAGGGCTACGACGTCGTCCGGATCGGTCGCCAGGACGCCGCTGCCAACCTCGGCCGGCGACTCGATGACGAGCCGGACTTCCGCGCCGCCGCGAAGGCGCTGCGCGAACGGCTTGGAGCGCGCGCGGTCCTGATCGGCCGCGGCGCGGCCGGCACGTCCGTGCTCGACGACGCCGGCTACGCCGTCGTGCCGCCTGCCAACGTCAGCGAGGTCTTCGACGTCTCCGGCGCCGGCGACACGATGATCGCCTGGGTGACGCTGGCCATGGCCGGCGGGATGCCGGCGCGCGAGGCGGTGCGCCTGGCCACCGTGGCGGCGGGGGTCGTGGTGCGGCGGCTGGGGGTGGTGGCGCCGTCGGCGAGCGAGGTGATGGAGGCGACGTAGGCTGCGGGGCGCGCTGGATGGCTCACGTCAGTGCCGTGGTGACTTCCGTCCAGTTGCGCCTGGGAGGCCAGTACCGCAACACCGAAGCCGCTCGGCGGCAGTCGGGATAGATGCCGTTGAACGAACCCGCCAGAGCTGGTTCGCTATGGAGAAGTTGCCGGTCTGACGTGGGCCGATGTGGAGCTGCCGGCGAAGGTGACACCAGAGCCGGACAACGTCGGGCACGCCCGGATCACCCGCAAGGGCGGGAAGGTCGTCCTCGTGCCGCTGAACTACAAGGCCTGTCGGGTACTGAAGACCTGGAGGGGCACGAAACACAAGCGGGTCGAGGGGTGTGATGCCGTCTTCGTCTCGAAGTACGGCTTGAGGCTCTCCAAGCGCGCGGTCCAAGATACGGTGGCCGCCAAGATCGCCGGCGCTTCTGTCCATAGCCTCCGGCACACGATGGCGACCCACCACATCGCCCGCTGCACCGACCTCAAAACGGTACAAGAGACGCTGGGGCATGCCGACTTGGCGACAACGGCACTCTACGTGTCCCTGGCCAAGCAGGCTCAGAAGCGTGCGCTGCAGGAGCATGCACTCTGAACTTCCCTATAGGCCCATGCTCCGCGCCCGTCGCGGCGCCGTTCTTTGGTTCGCCACGACCTAGTAGACCGTCACGACAGGACGATCTATTAGGGCCAACGAAGGTCACCGGCAGCCCACGCGGCGGGCACTCTGCCCACGAGTTCCACTTTCGCTCCGCCGCTGATGCTGCCGATCTCGGTCTGCACCGTATTCATCTGCCCGCCGGTAACGGTCGCAGACCGAGCATCTGATCCTGTTCGGTTGCCCTCGCCCCCGAGAACAGCGCTCCAGTCGCCGGAGCAGCCGTTTCCTTCTCCGCCGATCGTTAGGCACATAAAGCCGCTCGCCTGATTCTCATTGCCGCCGACGGTGATGGCCCCTGGGCCATGTGCTCGGTTCTGTGTTCCCCCAACCGTCAGCGCGAAGTCACCGGCGGCGATGTTGCCCTGGCCTCCGAGGCTCACTGCGTACTCGCCTGCCGAGTCGTTGGAGGAGCCGATGACGGCCCCACCGAATCCACGGTAGTTGTTGCCGCGCCCCGCCACAAGGTAGTGTGAACCCGTCCGCTGGTCAGCCGGAGTGCCGTCGAGGTCGGTTCCGCCTCGCAGCTCGTTGTAACCGATGATGATGTTCCCCTTGCCGTTGGGTGGTGCATCAGTGCGACCGGTCCCGTTCACGACATGGAGGTTGACGCCCGTCAGATAGAGGTCGTCACCGTCCCTACTCAGGGGCACGAGGAGCTGTTCCAGCGCGCTGAGGCGCTGTTCCATGTCCAGCTGTTCCGTGGCGGTCACCTGTGCCATGCGGACGGCTGATGGCAGGTAGGCATGCGCCGGCGGCGTCGGTTGCGCCCAGACTTGGCGTGCAATGTTGGCGCCTCCATAGAGCGCAAGCGCATACACTGCCACGTGCGCACCTTGCTGGAGGCGCCATATCAGACCTAGCGATGGGTTTGGGTCCATGGTCGAACCTTCCTTTCGATGCTGCTCCCCTAGCGGCCGCTCCAGAACTCATGGGGAGGACACGGTAGTAGCCGGCCGATTAGGCCGAAGATGCCGCCAAGCATGGGGGTTGAGTCCGCAGCGTAGCTGTACTCAGGACGGCTTGCGATCCGGGCGAGCGATAGGAGGTCGGCATCGCCGCCAAGGCCGATGGTAAAGAACGTGAGGCCCATGGCTTTCGCCCGCTGCGCCTCCGCGATGGCCGAATCCGGCCCTCCCGTAGCGCGACCGTCGGTAAGGACCACGGCGACTCGCTCGTGTCCGATCCCCCGCCTCGGGCCCATGAGTTCGTCTGCGGCGGCAGCGATTCCGAGGTCCAGTCGGGAATTGGCCGCTAGGGTCACCCTGGCCAACGCAGCGTCGATCCGGGCGCGCTCGCTGGTAAGCGGTTGAGCGAGTACCGCTTCCGCGTTGAAGGTCACCAGGCCCACGCGATCTCCACCCTGGAGATCCAGCGCATCAACGAGTACCGGGATCGCCTGTTGGGCTACCATCAGCTTTGTACGGCCCGTGCCGTCGCCGGCCGTCTCACCCATGGACGTCGAGGCGTCGATGACCAGCATGACGCTAAACCGTTTCGTGGCGCGATCGGCATCAGAGCAGCGCTCGCTCAGCACCACAGGGAACCAGAGTCGGCGGCTGACCGCCGAAGCGCTTGCCGTGGGAGACGGCGTCCGGCTGGACTCTGGAGTGTTGCTCGGGGAAGGCGTCGGAGTCGCGCTCGCCGTCCGTGTGGCTGTCGGCGTCCGCTCACCTGTTCCTTCGTCGGTGGGCGTCGGCAGGAGTCCGTTGGGCGTGAAGATATCATTGGCCAAGTTATTCTGCCTGTCGGAGCACGTTTCGTAGCCTTGACGGGCCGTGAGAATCGAGCCTTGCCCCTCGACACGCCACGACCTGAACTCCTCAGGACCTTCGGCTGCCCCTGCGGCGACAATGTGCGTGCCGTCACCGGTCCAGGCAATGGACCCGACCGGTCCCGTGCCGCCGCCCCACTGTCCTATGGCCCGTCGATCGCGGAACACGAACTGGGGAGTGACGGTCACCATCGCGCGCGACTCGAGCTGCCGTCCATCGTCCGTGAGGGCGTAGATTCCCACGCGATCGATTCCGTGGATTGCGAGCAACCCTTGGTTTGGTCCGTAGGCACGATTGATGGCGACACCCCCCACCGCATGCTGGTCGAGGGCAAGCACGGTCCTGGCTGGTGTGAATCCCGGAATGGGGACCTGCCAAGACCGTCGCGCCTCAAGGTCCACTCCCGTAATGCTGCCGAGTTCCCAGTTGTTCACCACCAGCAGTCGCTCGTCGACACTCAAAGTGGCCTGACTGACGCGCACGCCGCGGAAGTACCGCCAGCTCCCGGGTGGCGGACCTCGCGTTTCGTCGAATCCTTGATGGTTCACCGGTACCGGCACTGGCGGCGCGATGGCCTTCATGCTCGCTACATCTAGGCTGTGGACTGCAGCAACTCCTGGATAATAGTCGGGCTGCAACAGCACATGTGCTACGCGGCCGTCCCCGGAGAATACGATCTCCGCCGGAATGGCCGTGGACTCGATGAGCAACCCGCGGTCGTCGAAGCTCATCGGGCCGAACGCGTAACTGTTGACCTCGTAGCCCAACCAGCGCTTCTCCCAATCGACGTTGCGAAGGTCGTACTTGCTGACGCGGGAGGTGCCGCGATCGGTCGCGACGAGCAGCGTATAGCCATCCGGCGACAGAGCAATCCCGCCGCCGTCATAGATCCACGGTGATGTATAGAGGAGCGTATCTTCACAGGTCGCGAGGTTAGTCGATTGACACCGTGTCACGTATAGCCCAGGTTCGCCAAGCTCCGTGCCAGTGTTGTTCGGATCAGCCAGTCCGTTCGATCCCCCGGCGATAATCAGTGACAAGTCTCGGTTGCCCGTGAGTCGGCCGGGCGAAACGTACTGCGCTCCGAGACGCAGAGGCTCGGGCCGCATCACGGAGAGGATGGAAACCGAATCGCAGCCCGGCTCGTGGGGCTCGTATCGATCTTCCGTGACGGCAAAGAGGCTTCCCAACGGAAGTTCCTCCGACTGATTCCCCGCCGCATTGCTCCTGGTCTGAGCACCGGAAGTGACGAGCGGACCGCCCGGACTCCGCTCGGTATGACGCTTGCCGCCCCAGGCGCGCGCGTTGTCATCGCGGCCAGCAGCGATGCAGGCAAGCATGCACAGCACGAGGCCCGAGGTCAGGAGTCGGCGCATGGTTCCTCGCTGACTTCTTCGCCGCCAAGGCATGAATGCATCATTGGTCCAATCCGCCCCATCAAGTGAATGCGACACTGGCCAACAGGAGCCTTGGGACCTCGTGGCGAAGTCATGCACGAGCCCGCAACTCAGAGTAGCCAGGCGTGGGAGACACGATCTTCACACGTCTCACTCTATGTGTCACCTAGCCAGCTCTGTGGTTCTGGTAGTATTGGAACCAATACATTACGGCTTCACCTTCCCGCTCGCAGGGCCACCGTCATAACGTGAGAACACCGGACGCCGGCGGCTTCCCATACCCATCGCTCGACGGAGGCCGGTGACTGTTACGGCCTCCCAGGCGCAACGGGACGAGAATCACCACGGCACCGCCGTGAACCCTCCAGCGCGCCGCATGTAGCGTCGACTCGCATGTCGAGTATAGTCCGTGGACTGGCCATGGCAAGGGCGTCCGGCCCGGCCGGCCGGCAGGTTGGCGATGCCCACCAGCTTTCTGGCGACGGACGCTCTGGCTCGCTACGGCCGCTTCGACGGCGAGCCCGATGCCGGCCATCTGGCGGCTTTCTTCCATCTGTCGGACCCCGATCTTGAGCTGATTTCGCCGCAGTCGACTCCGGCCAGCCGCCTAGGCCAGGCACTGCAGCTCGGCTACGCCAGGTACCTCGGTACCTTCGTGGCCGACTTGGCCACCGTCCCGCTCAGTGTCGTCGCGTTCGTCGCCCAGCAGATCGGTGTGGACGTTGCGTCCTTACCGGGAGCATGCGTGTGCGGCGCATCGCGTCTCGTCACCGGGCGCTGATCCAACGCCATGACGGCTACCGACGTCTCCGGGAACCCGCTGTCGCGTTGGCCCTGACCCGCTGGCTCGCCGAACGGGTGTGGACGTCCGACGAGCTGCCTGTAGTGCTCTTCGATCCGGCGGCCGCCCGGCTCCGTCAGGAACGGGTGCTCCTGCCGGGTCCCACCACCTTCGAGCGCCTCGTCGTCGCGGTCCAGGCCCGCATGGAGGCTCGGCTGTTGCACCGCCTGGGCGGCGGCCATCGCTGCCATGGGCGAGCGCCGCATCGTCGTCGTCGGCGACGTAGCGCTGGACGAGTACCTGGTCGGGCGCGCCGAGCGGCTGAGCCGCGAGGCGCCCGTGCCCGTCCTCGCGCTCCGCGAGCGCTGGCGGCGGCCGGGGGGC